>ERZ1034878.634-NODE-634-length-15232-cov-9.055215_pt1 | contig 15232 bp, 16 predicted proteins | sample MGYA00520593_ERZ1034878 | MGnify/ENA primary metagenome ERZ1034878 (study PRJEB33766, sample SAMN09781724) | gut metagenome | biome: gut microbiome | host: Homo sapiens | place: Madagascar | study: EMG produced TPA metagenomics assembly of the PRJNA485056 data set...
TTATAATTATAATAAATAATACACACCGAAATTAGATATACGTTTTACCCGAAAGGAAAAGAAATGATTAGTAATGACATGGTTTTATCATTTAAACATACAACAATAGCAACAAATGTTAGCGAAAAACACAGTTACACATCAAATCCGAACATGTTGATACTAAAGCACAAATTGCAAGCAAGAATTAAACAATCACATACGAACTTGTTTAATTTTATCAATGACACATATTAATTTTAGATTAGTTACTTAATATTAGGTTCGCCGTTTATAAGTTTAAGAATTTCTACTACTCTTGGCATTTGACAATCGAAAGAATAGTGAGCTTTTCTTATGGAACATTCTTTACAGTTACCATTTAGCTTATAACATTCTATCGCTTGTTCTGTCCAATTTTTGGTAATAGATTCGGACATTGCAGGTTGTACTAAAACTTGATTTAACATTTACACACTCTCCCCATAGTAGAATTGTAAGTGCTAATGTTCAAGTTGACATCATTCAAATATATGATTTTATTCAGGATTATTTATGCAAAGTCTGTTTAAGTAATTTTTTATTAAAGTTACACGCTCTCGTGGGTCTTTAACTCTGTATTGCAATGTGTCAAGCTTGTTCAAAATTTCACTTGCAGGAATATTGAATTTACATTTTTTTAAAGCTTTTTCCCACAATGCATAATCTTCTCTTGTATCGGCATGTAAAAGATTAGCATTGTCTGCTGCGATTACAACTTTTTTGAAAATATTTCTTACATACTTACGTTTATCACCTGCATCCGGAGCCTCGTAATCTTTTGTAGCCCTATTTATAAATACTTCCAATAATTTTGCGGTGGTATTCCCATAAGATTTATCATACAAAGTATCAATCTCATCAACTAAATATAATTTACCGTTACGCGCTACAATATTGTTTGGATTGATTGAATCGAACAAGCAAAATTGGCGTGGGCCGAGTTTAATTTCGTTCAATTTTGCAATATCCTTTGCCAGTTCATTATAGCTGTTTTGTGTAATTCTGGCAAAATGAGGAAGATATTTTTCTTTATAATATTTGTTCACAGCACATTTTCCTAAAAGTCTGGAATAATGTTCAGGTACTCCTGCAGGTCTATGTTTACCTACGTTTTTCAAAATTTGGAAGTTGCCGAGTTTAACTACTGCTTCCCCAAAATAGTTGTGCAAATCTTTAAAAACGCTTTTTCCAAAAAGAGGTTTTTCAGGCAAGTTTTTTACATTGATATCTTCTCCAACAGGGATTCTGGCAACATATTTTCGTGTAATTTTATATACTGCGTTGTGGCTACCTTCTTCTATATATTTTTCAGGAGTAATAACATCTGATACAGCTTTTTTAATTTTTGTTGAAAGTTCCAGCAAGTCGCCATCAGATAAAGAACTTTTCCTTAAAGCCGAATCAATTGCGGATTGTAAGTTTCTTGAATTACCTTGAAAGTTAGGTTGGTAGTTTTTATAATTGTTAAATTGTGGGGTTGATAAAATATTCATATAGAAAGAAAAACGTGTAAAAAAATAATTTGCTAATGGAATTATTTTTTTTACACCATTACCTATTTTCTATTTTCCATTGACCTTACGCCAAGTATTTCTGCAAGGTCGCTTTATCAAACACTTCCACGCTGTCTTTTGAGTGAATAAATATCAAGCAGGAAATCAATGACTTGAAAGACTGAAAATCGTCAAATGCCAGTTTTTGTCTTAAATCAGTCATATTGTTAGCCATAAATTCAGTTAAAACAATTTTGTCGTTGTAGAAAAGTTCTGACAAAAATTCAAACGCGTCACGGGTTTTAACGCCTTCCAAATAAATAATATCAGGAGATTGAAACTCAACATATCTAAGTGCTTTATCCATATTAAACCCGATATTTTCGTTGAGTTCGCACTGGTTAACGCCTTTGAGTTCGTATTTTGCGATTGATTCAATTGTCATAATATTTTTTTCCGATTTAGCGGCTTCCAGTAAAAGCGAATAAATCACGTGAGTTTTACCGCTTAAAGGTGAACCGCAAACAAGAATTATTCCAGGATTATCAAGCGCATGTGCAATAATACTTCTTTGTTTTTCGTCAGTTATAATTCTATCCAAATGACGAGGCGGTTTGTAAATCTTCAAAGAAATTCTTTCGCCCATAATCGTTGGGAATGATGAAACCGACGCAATAAGCATTGTGTTTTCAACTTTAAAACAAAGTTTACCGAGTTGCGGAATTTCGCAAACAGTAGCATCCAAATTTGAAAGCGTTTTTAATTTGGAAACAAAAGCTGAGTTTAAAATTGCAGGAATTGTACCTTTATCAAATATTTCACCATCTTTTTTGAATACAACTTTTAGACCTTCTTCAACCTGTTCAAAGTTAAGCTCGTGAATATCTTCAATAATAGCTTGTTTTAAAATAGCTCTAATAACGTGCTGAATATGTTCTTCGCCCGCTTCTTCTTTATGAAGTTCTTCTGTCCAATCAAATTCTTTTTCATCATCAGGAGTCAAAGTAATGCTGTCAACCGTATCAGCAACTTTGTAGTATTCATCAATCTTCTTGATTATGCTTGCTTCTGAAGCAATTACCGGCTCAATTGAACACTCTGCGGTTTCAATAACCTTGTCTATCGCAAACAAATCTAACGGGTCTGACATTGCAACCGTCAAAACATCTTCTATCTTAAACAAAGGAATAATGCGGTATCTTCTTGCATCCGCAAAAGAAACATATTTAAAACATTTTGTATCGGGTTCATAATCTTCCAAATTAACATAAGGAATGTGCAACTTGCTTTCCAAAAATTTCAACAAGGTATCTTCCGCCAAAATTCCTGAATTTATAAGTGCTTGACCGATATTTATACTTTGTACGTTAGCAAGTTCTTCTGCTTTTTCTAAAGTTTCATAAGAAACCACGCCATCTCGAACAAGCTCGTATTTAAGTTTTTCTAATGTTTTGTTGTTTACTGTTTCCATTGTCGTACCTTAATGATGAAGAGGAGAAGTTTAGGAGTTTAGTAGTTTATAAGAAATTTTAGTGTATTACTATAATTAAACTGATTTATTACTGTAAATATTTATAACTTCTTCTAAACTCCTAAACTTATAAACTTCTCAACTACTTCAAATACTCTTCCACCTTTTTCACAATCGCATCCAATTCAAATGGTTTGGTAATGTATTCGTTAACCCCTGTTTCTTCACCAATCATTTTGTCTTCCAACTGTGAACGTGCTGTTACCATAATTATCGGAATATCTTTATATTTGCTGTCATACTTAAGGAGTCGGCTGATTTTATAACCGTTGATTTTTGGCATCATAACGTCAAGGATAATTAAATCAGGCATTATCTCCTTAGCAAGCTTCAAGCCGTCCTCTCCGTTATAAGCCGTATAACACACAAAGCCCGAAACTTCTAAAACGAACTTTAGACTTTCTACGATGTCTTGCTCGTCATCTACTATAAGAATCTTTTTCATGTGTATCTCCTTCAATCTCGTATGAATACATTATATCACATTCTCCGTATAAGTTCCTATTCTGCTCAATTACAGAGTCAATTTTCTTTTTCAAAAACTCTGCCGAAGGCTTATCACCATCCATCAAAATCAGTGACAAAGTTGTCATAGCACCTTCTTTTTCGATTAGAGAATTTGTCATATATGTTTTGTTTAATAAATTATTTTCTTTAAGCAAGTTTTCAATAACTTCATTTGTCGACTTAATTTTAATAACCGCAATTGTTGAACCGTTTGAACGTGCTTTTTGAGAAAGTTGTTTTCTTATCATTGTAAAATTGCTCTTGTCGTTCGCAACAGGAATTACAAAATAGAATTTTGAACCTTTGTTAATTTCACTATCGCACCAAATCGCACCGTTATGAGATTCCATCAACTGCCTTGCAATAGGTAAACCCAAACCTGAACCGCCGACTTTTCTTGAAAGCGAATTTTCAATTTGCGCAAACTTGTCAAATACGTGGTTCAAATCTTTGCGCTCAATGCCGATACCGTGATCTTCTACACAAACTTGCAAATAATTTCCTTGAAGTTTTTTGATATCATCTTCAAAACAGTTGTCATATTGAAGTTCACGAGCGTTCACAACTTTTGAAGTTATTTCAATTTCACCCGCATCAGGCGTAAATTTAATTGCATTAGAAACAAGGTTTGTTAACACCTGTTCTAATCTGTTTGAATCCGCGTAAACTTCTACATCTTCGCCCGATGGAATATATTTTATAGTTAAATTCTTTTCTTTAGCAACTTCTGACAAATTTGTTTTTACATATTCAATTACAGGCTCAACATGGATAAGTTCAAATTTGAAATCCATTTTTCCTGCTTCGATTTTTGAAATGTCAAGAAGGTCGTTGATAATTCCTGAAAGTCTTATTGCATTACGTTTTCCCATAGAAACAAATTTTTCTATATTTTCGGTCATATCTCCGGCTTTACCGCTAAGAATAATGTCCATAGCGTTTTTGATAGCGGTCAATGGAGTTCTTAATTCGTGCGATACAATTGAAATAAATTCTGATTTCAAACGTTCAAGTTTTTGTAATTTTCTGTTTGTCGCTTTTAATTCTTGAGTGAAAGACGCGCTTTGCAACGGGATTGTAACTTGTTGAACAAGAGTTTGAAAACAAGTCGCGTCTTCTGTTGAAAAAGGTTTTTCCCTATAAATTTCCGTAAATCCGAAAAACTCATCGTTTAAAGTAATCGGCGCAAACATATTATCGTATCGAAGAATTGAAAAATCGTATTCCTGAATATTATGCTTAATATTCTTTTCAATTTTTAAATTACCGATTTTAATATCAACAGGCGGATCTGCAAGCAGGGATTTATAGCTCAAAATCGCACGAAGCTTTAGAGCTTCCAATAATCTGTCAGAAACTTTGTAAATCGAATTGATTATTAAAACTGGTTCGCGTTCTGAGCGAAACATCAGAGTGCAAGCAAGTTCAAAATTCAACGATTTTTCAATACCTTCAATCATGATTTTGATTAATTTGTCTTTGTCTAAAGAACCGGCGAGTTGCGAACTTGTGTTATACAAAACGTTTAATTGGTAAAGGCTTCTGGCTAATTCTTGGTTAGATTTTGTCATCTTTAATAAAGAAAGTCGTGTCTTTAAACCTGATTCAACAGTTGCAGAAAGAAGCTTTTTATCAATCGGCGATTGAATAAACAAATTTGCGTTATGTAAAACATCCTTGTTAAGCTCTTTTTGACCTAGCATAAGTAATACTACAACAGGATATTGCTTGATTTTTCGGCACAAGTGCTTCAAATCCAAAGTTTCGATATCTCCGTCAACAATAACGATATCAGGTTCTTCAACTTTTAGAATGTCAAAAATCAAGAGTTCATCCGACGTAACTGCAATTTCATCCATCGGAAAAACTTCTCTTAAAATCTGTTCTTTTTCACTATCCTCGCTAATCAACAAAAACTTTGTCATAACAAGATGATAACATAAAAATGCAATTCATATAATAATTTATATACTTGTGAAAATATATAAACGGCAAAGGCGACTTGATTAGAGCAAGTCGCTTTTACTTTTATATCAGTTCTATAATCTTGCGTTTTTAGGAACGACTGTTACGCCATCTTCTGAAACATAGAATCCGCGTGCAATATCAGCATCTCTATCTACGCCGATTTTTGTATAAGGTGGAACATCAACATTTTTATCAATAATTGCTTTTCTGATTTCGGAATAACGTCCAATATTAACGTTTTCCATTAAAATACTGTCAGAAATTTGAGAGTAACTGTTGATTTTAACTTTTGGCGAAAGCACACATCTTGAAAGCATACCGCCTGAAACAATACAGCCTTCCGAAACCATTGAATTTGTTGCCATGCCGACTCTATCGCCTTGTTGCCAGATGAATTTCGCAGGCGGATAATTGTAATTAAATGTTCTAATCGGCCATTCTTTAGAATATAAGTTCAATTCAGGTTCATAATCCAATAAATCCATATTTGCCTGCCAATAAGCGTCAATACATCCTACATCTCTCCAATAGCCTTTTTCTTTTTCGGTAATTCCAGGAAAATGATTTTCGTTAAAGTTGTAAATAAAAATATTTTTACCTTGTCCTAAAAGCATTGGAATAACATTCTTGCCAAAATCATGATTTGAATTTTCAAGTTTTGAATCTTCTTCTAATGCGTCAACAAGAATTTGTTTGTTAAAAATATAATTCCCCATAGATGCCAAACACATTTTAGGATTATTAGGCATAGCTTTTGGAGGAGTTTGAGGCTTTTCTACAAAACCTGTTAATCGCCAATTTTCGTCAACTTCAATAATACCGAATTCGTGTGCTTCTTCGAGCGGAATTGGAATGGCGGAAATTGTTAAATCCGCATTTCTTTCTTTATGGAAATCAAGCATTTGACCGACATCCATTTTATAAATATGGTCACCACCGAAAACACATACGTAATCAGGTTCTTCGTCATGAATATGAAAAATGTTTTGATAAACCGCATCGGCTGTGCCTTGATACCAAGCTCCACCAGTTCTCATTTGTGCAGGTACTAAATCAACATATTGATTTAAAAACGGTGACAAAACCCAACCTTTAGAGATATGTTTATTCAAAGAATCGGATTTGTATTGCGTTAAAACTTTTATTTTGAAGAAGCCTGAGTTAATAAAATTGTTCAAAACAAAGTCGATAATTCTGTATCTTCCGCCAAACGGAACGGCCGGTTTTGCTCTATCTTGAGTTAGCGGAAATAACCTTTTGCCTTCACCGCCCGCCAAAATCATCACCAATGCGTCATCTATTGACATATAAACCCTCCTAAATATTATAGTAATATTTTAGCAAATTTTAATTAAAATTGCATCCATTTTTTATAAATCAAAATTTTTATATTTAGTTTGCAGGTTTAAAACACATATCAGTAATGTTATTCAACATAATTTTGAATGTTACCGATTGCAAATTGTCTGATATTATCCATTGTTGTATCTAAAATTCGTTGAATTGCTTCTTGTGTATTGTATGCGATATGCGGAGTCAAAATGACATTATCCAGTTGAAATAATCTGGAATTTATAATTGTTTGTTTTAATGATAGTTTGTCAAGCCTGTTAATACCAAGCATATAATCAACGTCTGTAATAATTTGTTCGTTTTCTAATACATCTAATCCTGCTCCGAGAATAGTTTTATTTACCAAAGCATTAAAAAGTGCGGAGGTATCTATCAATTCTCCTCTTCCGGTATTGATTATAATTGCCGTGTTTTTCATTTTATCAAAACTTTTTTCATCAAACATGTGATAGTTTTCTTTATTCAATGGAGCGTGTATCGAAATAAAATCAGACTTTTTTAAAAGTGTGTCAAAATCTGTATATATAACGCCATAATCTTTTTTTAAATTTTCATTTTCTAACTTATCAAAGCCTAAAATTTTCATTCCTAATCCGTGTGATATTCGAGCAAAAGTCGAACCGATTGCGCCTAAACCAACAATTCCCATCGTTTTACCGAACAATTCCATGCCTTTAAGACAAGATGGAAAAACTTTAGCGTCTTTATATTCTAAATATGACACGGTAGTTTTTCTTAAAACGTCCATGAGAAGTGCTAACGCAAATTCTGCAACAGACTGGTTTCCGTAATTTGGAGAATTTTCGACTATTATATGATGTTCTCTGCAATATTCAATGTCGATATGGTTATAACCTACTGAACGCAAAGCAATGAGCTTTAAGTTTTTGAACTTTTTTAGAATGTTTCTATTGACTCGCGAAGTTGTAAAAACAGAAATAACATCAGCATCTTCATATTCCTGTTTTAGTGGAGATAAATCATTCAATGCATCTGGCGTAAGAATATAGTTATACTTATTTACGTTATGTTTTTTTAAATATTCTTTTTCGTAATCTTCAACATCAAAATATACAATTTTCATAAATTAATCCTTTTAATTTATGATATTACAATTTGAAGCTGTTGAAATTCGTCAGTCGGGTACTTAGGTGTATAATTTAATGTTTTATCATTTTTTCTTCTATAATTACGTTTTTTAGGGTGTTAAAATCGCCGTTTTCAAGCAGTACAGTTAAATAATTTCTCGTGACACCTTTAAATTTGCCGTTTTTATCAAGTCGTTTTTCAATTAAAACTTCAGCTTCGTGCCCGATGTTTGAATTTACAAATTCTTGATATTTTTCTGCTGAAATCTTTTTAATAACGGTTGCACGCTCATCTTTGATTTTATCAGGCAAATGTCCTTCCATTTTTTCTGCTATCGTACCTTTTCTGATTGAATAAGGGAAGGTGTGAATTTGAGAAAGTTTAGATTTTTTCAGGTTATCTACAGTTGTTAAAAAATCTTCTTCTGTTTCACCGACAAAACCTGCAATAATATCACTGCCCAGAAATGGTCTTTCAAAACGCGAAATAATATCCTCAATTTGGTCAAGGTAAAATTCTACGCTGTAATGTCTGTTCATTCGCTTTAATGTTCTATTACAAGCTGATTGCAAAGAAAGATGAAAATGCGGACAGAATTTCTCGCTTGCTTGAAGAAAGTTCAAAAGTTCAGGTGTAATTTCATGCGGATTTAAAGAGCCCAAACGATATCTTGGAATAGAAGTTTTTTCCTCAATTTCTTTAAGTAAATCCAAAATTTCTTTGTCAAACTCTTTGCCCCAAAGCCCAATATGAATGCCTGTTAAAACAACTTCTTTATACCCATGTTCAACATACTTATTTATTTCGTTAATAATAAAATTAGAATCTGCACTTCTTGATTTTCCGCGTCCGTAAGGAATTACGCAATAAGAACATCTGTTATCGCAACCGTCTTGAATCTTCAAACTTATACGAGTTTTTGTAGTGTCTTCAAGAGTTACTTCGCAAAACTCTTCTTCGTTCATCAAATCTTTTACGGCAAATTCTTTATTTTCTTTTAATAATTCTGCAATTTTAAACTTATCTTCGTTGCCGTAAACATAATCAATGTAAGGTTCTGCCAATAACTTTTCTTTTTCAATTTGCGCAACACATCCTGTCAGAATGGTTTTTAGACCTAAACTGTGTGCGTGTCTTAAAAGATATAAAGCTTCATTGTCGCTTTTATGTGTAACAGAACAAGAATTCAGAATATAATAATCTGAATTCTCCTGTTTGTTTACTTGCGTATAACCTGCATCAACCAATTTTTGAGCAACAATTTGTCCTTCAAATTGGTTTGATTTACATCCCATTGATTTTAGATAGAATTTTTTCATCATTGAAGTATTGTAGCATGAAGATTACTTTTTATCAGAAATCTCTTGCGTTTCTTTTGGATTTTTAAAGTCCTTTTCATAATCGTCAATAATTTTATCTAAATCCTTGCCTTTGTCGTATCCATAAATCGCAAACGCTGCTCCAATAATCGCAGATATAGCTGCAATATCAATTCGCGATACAGCTTGGTCTAAAACGCTGACCAAACCGGCTGTTCCAACAGTTCCTAGTCCGCCTAAAGAAATACCAAAAAATCTTGCACAAGTTTTTTTTGCTTGAAACGTTGGAGTTTGTTGCTTAATGATACATTTATGTTTTTGAGCATAATTACCTGAGTAATTAACTCCTATGCTATTTATTCTCATATTTATAGTGTCCCTAATTTGATTTGCTACGGTGGCATACTACTACAAATGTAGAATATAGTCAATAAATATGAAAAATAAAGATAAAACTATACTCTACCGTACATATCCTCGTATCTTATAATATCCTCTTCTACAAGTAAATCACCTTTTTGAACTTCGATAATTTTTAAATTATCTTTGTAAGGGTTTTGCAACGAGTGAATTTCTTTAACATCAATATCAATACTGTGTCCCGGACTCAAGATATGTTCTTTGCCTTCCAAAACAACTTTTGCCATACCTTCTAAAACAACCCAGTGTTCGCTTCTGTGATTATGTGACTGAACAGAAAGTTTTTGTCCTGGATTTACATGAATCATTTTAGTTAAAAAGCCCTTGCCTTCTGCTAAAACAGTATAATATCCCCAAGGTCTGTAAACTGTCTTGTGAACTAAATGCGTATTATCGTTTTGGCGTTTCAAAGTTTCAAAAATCTTTTTAACATCTTGAGTTTTATCAGATTTGCAAGCTAAAATTGCATCTTCTGTTTCAACAATAACTGTATCTTCCAATCCGATTGTTGCAACAAGTTTTGAAGAAGAGTACATCAAAGAATTTTTAGAACCCTCATCCAAAACATGACCGATTTTTACATTGCCGTCTTTGTCTTTTTTGCTAACATCATAAATTGACTTCCAACTGCCTAAATCGTTCCAATCGCTTTCAAGTTTAAGAAGTGCGATTTTATCAGATTTTTCCATAACAGCATAGTCAATCGAAATTGATGGCATTTTATCATACTCGGTAAATGGAATTTCATCAGAGTCTGAAAAATCAAAGTTATTCAATTTTGAATAAATTTCAGGTGAACATTTCGCCAATTCTTCCAGCAAAACAGAAGCTTTGAACATAAATATTCCACTGTTCCAAAAATAATTACCGTCGTCAATGTATTCTTGCGCAAGTTTAGCATCTGGCTTTTCTACAAACTTGTTAACCTTAAAGCCTCTTTCAATGTGTGTATTAGTTACATTAATATAGCCATAGCCTGTTTCAGGATATGAAGGTTTAATGCCAAAAGTTACAATGTAGCCCATTTCTGCGATTTTTTCACCATCTTTAACAGTTGCTACGAATTTATCTGTATCACTGATTAGATGGTCTGACGGTACAACTAAAATTACAGGGTCAATATTGAATTTTTCAATAATATATTTTGATGCAAGAGCTATTGCAGGAGCTGTGTTTTTAGAAATTGGTTCCGATAAAACAACTGCTTTATCATAGATTGATGAAAGTTGGTATTTAACATTAGAAAAATGTTTAACTCCAGTCATACTGATAATATTAGACGCAGGCATGCAATCTTCTAACCTTTCGAAAGTTGCTTGCAAAAGACTTTCAGTATTTTGGATATTAAGTAATTGTTTTGGATACAATTCTCTTGATAAAGGCCATAATCTGCTTCCTGAACCACCTGCTAATATTAATCCGTACATCAAAACTCCCCTTTTATTCTATTAACACTCCTAACTATACAATATATTAACATAAACAAAAATTTTCTCGCAATACTTGTATTTATGTAGTTGTCAATATAGAAGAGTATAATTTTTTATGTTAATCTGTAAAAGCTAGGAGTTTGCATGAAAGAATTAACAGGAAGTTTAGAAAAATATTTAGTCACTATTTATGACTTAATTAAAGAGCAGAATACTATTAAGGTAAAAGATGTTGCGGATAAGATGAAGATTGGTGGCGCATCGACTTCAGAAGCTGTTAAAACTCTTGCAAGTCGCGGTTATATTGAATATAAGCCATATTGTAATATTAAAATCACCCAAAAAGGTATTCAAACCGCAGAAGAAAAAATTTCGCGTCACAATACAATTGCGAAATTTTTATCAGAAGTTCTTTTGATAGAAGATGAGAATATTGATACTTGCGCCGAAAAAATGGAGTTTTCTATGCCAGATGACGTGCTCGAAAGATTTATCAATTATTTGTCTTTTATGCAGAAATGCAGTTGCAAAGAGCCAAAGTGGGTTAAGAGCTTTCATAAATATTTAGAACAAGGCGAGATGCAGGAAAAATGTTTGTTCTGTGTGAAAAATAAAGCAAACTTTGACAACAGTTCTTGCTGTGGTTGTAAATAAAATCTTGTGCGATGTATAATATAAATGTTATGGGGATTAGAAGAGCTTTTGCACTAATTATAACATTTATATTTTTGTGTTGTCCTTGTTTTGCAATAAAAATAGGACTTCAAACACATGTCAACAGAACATTTTTAGGTGCTTCTACAAAAGCAGAAGTTATTAATTGCGATACAAACAAACTCCTTTTCATTATGGACAAAATGAAAGGCTATGAACTCAAGCCTTATAAAGGTGTTATTGCAATAAAAGTTGATGGCGAATGGAAGAAAATGAACGCGAGCAAAATTGTTATAAAACCTGAGCCTAACGGTTTTGTAAGCGTAAAACGTAAATGGTACAGAGGTCACTTTAAAGTTATAAACGATGGCTTAGGTTTGACAGTTATTAATGACATTCCACTTGAAAAATATCTTCAAGGCGTAGTACCTTCAGAAATGCCGTCAAGTTGGGAACACGAAGCGCATAAAGCACAAGCTATCGCAGCAAGAAGTTACGCTATTGCAAATAAAGGAAAACGCGCGAAGTACGGTTATGATTTAAAGGATACTCCTGAAGACCAAGCTTACGGTGGAGCTAGTGCCGAAAAATCAAACACAAATGATGCAGTAACCGAAACCGCAGGTATCGTACTTGTTTGTCAAGGCAAAATCATTTCTGCATATTATTCGGCTTCGGCAGGTGGAAGAACAAATACGGGCGGACAAGTTTGGTCAAAAGATTTACCATTTTTAAAATCAGTTCCTTCTTATGATGATGGGGTTAAAAAAAATGGACACGGAGTCGGAATGAGTCAATACGGCGCAAATAACCTTGCGAAACGCGGTTATAACGGATACCAAATTTTAAAATATTTCTATGCAAACACAAAATTTGCAAAAGTCAGAAATGAATATTAAAGATTACAGGTGAGGCGAAAATATGAAAACAGCACAAGTGTTTCAAGATAAAATTATTATAAAAGAAATGGAAGATGAGAAATTAAACGGGCGTAAAGGTGCAATTGTAAGAGTTTTAGGTTGCGGGCTTTGCGGTTCTGATATTGTAAAATTTAAACACAAAATCGTTCACGATGGTGCTGTTTTGGGTCACGAAATTGTAGCTCAAATTGTAGATATAAATTCTTCAACAAAATTTAAAATTGGCAATAAAATTGTTACTTCACACCATATACCATGCGGAGAATGTAATTATTGCAAACACGGCAATGTTTCAATGTGTGATCATTTCAAAAAAACAAATATTTTCCCTGGTGGCTTTAGCGAATTAGTTTATGTTTCAGAAGAACATTTGCAAAATGTTGCATATATAGTACCTGAGAATATGTCCGAAGAAGAAATTTCTTTTTATGAACCTCTTGGTTGTTGTATTAGAGCTATTAAACGTTGCAATCTACAAGAAGATGACACCGCGCTTGTTGTCGGACTTGGTTCAATCGGTCTATTAATGGGTGAAGGTTTAAAAGCTATGGGTTATAAAGTTTACGGATGTGACTTAATTCCTGAAAGAATAGAGCTTGCAAAAAAAATGGGAATTGAACCGTTTGATTTTAAGAATGAAGTTGATGCGGTATTTATGACATCAGGCGCGGATAAAGCAATAGATACAGCGTTTAAAGCTGTACGTATGGGCGGAAAAATTCTTGTATTTTCAAGTACACCTTTAAGCAACGGTTATGCAAACAACGAAATTTATTACAAAGAATTGACAGTTATGGGAAGCTATTCTCCTTCTCCTGCGGATTTAAAAGATTCGTATACACTTTTGACAGCGGGTAAAGTCAATGTAAAAAATCTTACAACCGTTTATCCGCTTGAAAAAATTCAACAGGCTTTTGACGATACGGTCGCTAACAAGATTTTTAAAGCATATATAAAAATTTCAAAATAAGCTTTTTAAAAACGAACTACGATTGCAAGAAATAACAAAGTTTGTTATAATTAAGGTATAGTTTGTTATAAAAGAAAGGCTTTTAATATGAATATATCATTAACTCCTACATTAGAAAAATTTGTTCAAGACAAGGTTGCATCAGGTTTATATAACTCTGTGAGTGAAGTTGTCAGAGAAGCTTTACGACTTTTGGCATCAAAAGATGCTATTCCGGCGGAACGCATTATGCAGTTGAATAGAGATATTGAAGAAGGTTGGAATGATCCTGTTGTTTATGATGGTCATGAAGTAATGCAAAAGTTGATAAAAAAATATGAATAAATTAGATTTAGAAGTTACAAGCAAGGCATTATCTGATATAGAAGCGATAACAGATTATATTTCGACGGACAATAAAAGAGCCGCAAACAAGTTAGCGAAGTATTTATATAATGCCTTTGAAAAATTAACGAAACATCCAATGTTAGGTAAAACACGAGAAGACCTGACATATTTAAATGCTTTGTTTTATATTGTAAAACGACATTATGTCATTGTTTATAGAATTATAAATAACAATACAATAAGAATTTTAAGAGTTCTAAGCACCTACCAAGACATATGTTCTAAATTATGAAACAATTTCAAAATCTTCATCCCACTCGATTTCGCCCATTGGTTCAATTCCGTGGTAGTCATAAACATTTTGGATAAATTGCGGATTAAACATTCCTTTTTTGCCCAAAATCTTAATAATATCAGGCAAAAGTTTTGTACTTCCTGCAATTGTTCCATCCGCAGAAGTCGCTTTATCGCCGTCATAATAGATTTTATAGTCCGCAAAAATCGTTTCTTTTAAGTCACTATAGGTTATAGGAAGTGCGTCACTTATTAAAATAACTTTGTCAGCAGGTTTTGCCTTGAAAAATAACTTTAAAGCTTCGTCGCTTACGTGAACGCCATCTCCGATTATTTCTGCATAAACATTATCTTCTACCATTGCAGAAAGTGCCGTTGAAACACCTCTATGGGTCACTCCTGACATTGCGTTAAATGTATGGGTTGCGCAATCTACCTGCCCCCAACCGACACAATGTCCTGCCTGAACCTTAACTCTTCTTGATTTTAAATAATCAAGCAAACCTTCATCAAGTTCAGGTGCTAGAGTTACAATTTTTATAAAATCATCTTCAATTTTTTGGTAGTTTTCAACCGTCAACGCCATAAAGTGCTCAGGGTTATGAATCCCTTTCTTTTTTGGATTAATAAATATACCTTCAAGGTGAATACCTAAAATGGAATTCGTTTTTTTAGATGCTTCTTTAATAATTTCAGTTTGACGTTTTATATTTTCGACAGAATCTGTTACTAAAGTCGGGAAAAATCCGCCAATACCAATTTTATGGAGTTTGTGTGAAAGTTCTACAATTTCATCAACCCCTGCTGTATTAAAATAAACGCCGTATGCGCCGTGTATGTGTTGTTCGATGATTAGTGGTGTTTTCATAATGGGAAGGGAATAAGGGAATAGGGAAATAAGGGAATAAGAGATTTTAAAATATTTAATGATAATAC
>ERZ1034878.638-NODE-638-length-15137-cov-16.444106_pt1 | contig 15137 bp, 9 predicted proteins | sample MGYA00520593_ERZ1034878 | MGnify/ENA primary metagenome ERZ1034878 (study PRJEB33766, sample SAMN09781724) | gut metagenome | biome: gut microbiome | host: Homo sapiens | place: Madagascar | study: EMG produced TPA metagenomics assembly of the PRJNA485056 data set...
TCGGGCATTATCTGAACATAAAACACTATCAGTAAGTTGGAGTCATTACCCAATACCGGCTCCTCGCTCAACGGTGATGTGATCTCTACCGGCTCAACGGGAAATAGCCTCACGCTGGTTGGTGCCGGAATAGAAGACAGCAATTTTGTTGGCCTGAATAAGGGAGACGGTTTTGCCTCTGTCAAAATGGAGGGTGAAAGCTGGACGCTGACGGGCGATCTCGACGTCATCGGTTCTGGCGATTCCCTTCAGGTTAACAGCGGTGATTTAACGCTGGCGGGAACCGTCTCTAATAGCGGCAATACGCTGGTTACTAAAGATGCCTCTCTACAATTAGGCAATGGCCAAAAAACAGCTTCTCTCAGTGGAGGCCTGAAAAACAACGGTACGGTAATATTTAATCAGGGCAACAATTCCACTTTCGCCACCGATATGACCGGTAGCGGTAAGGTTGAGAAAGTAGATTCACACACCCTGACCCTCACCGGCAAGAACAGCTACACGGGCGATACTGTTCTGCACGGCGGCACCACCCTGGTCGCTAATGGTGCTACGCTCGGCGTAAAGAACAGTAACGCCACCGTCACCATTGAAAATGGCGCTACGTTTGCTACTGCAGGTGAAGTGAACAATAACATTCATGTTCTGGCGGGCGGTACGCTGGCGGCATGGAATGCAGTCCAGGGTAACGCCACGCTCAGCGCTGCCGGCGTTGATACTATCAACGGCAACGTGGCTAATGGCGGCAAACTGTTGCTCAGCGCCGCCAATAACAGCGTTGGCAACAATTTCACCATTAACGGCGACTATACCGGCTCCGCGGGCAGCCAGATCGTGTTAAACAGTACGCTCGGTGAGGATAATGCACCAACCGACCATCTCACCATCACCGGGAGCAGCTTTGGCCAATCCGGGGTCAGCGTCAGCAACATGGGGGGGCTGGGCGCGCAAACCGTAAACGGTATGGAAATTGTCAGAGTTGGCGGCAGTTCAGAAGCTCAGCTCACCCTGGCAAAACCGGTTGTTGCGGGTGCGTATGAGTATAATCTTTATCAGCACGGCGACGGAAACTGGTATCTGGAATCGAAGGCAACGCCATCAGACATTCCGGCAGACGATACCGACAACGGCAATAATACCGACAACGGTGGTAATACCGACAACGGCAGTAACACCGACAATGGCGGTAATACCGACAACGGCAGTAACACCGACAACGGCAGTAACACTGACAACGGTGGTAACACCGACAACGGCAGCAATAGCGGTCCCGAAGTCATGGCTCCTGAGGTCGGCGCTTACTTAGGTAACTACCTTGCCGCGCAGAGCATGTTCCTGCACAAGCGTGACGATCGCGATCAGATCACCTTCCGTAACGAGGAAGATCTCAACACCTGGATGTACGTCAAAGGTCGCTACCATGAAAACAATGCGGGCGGTGACAAAGTCAGCTATGACACCACCACCACTGTCCTTCAGGTAGGCAGCGACTTCATGAGTAAGCCCATGGACAACGGCATCCTGCGTGCGGGTGGCATGTTCGGGGCAGGCCAGGCGAAGACCCACTCTGATGCAAGACACAACGTACGTGATGCGCAGGGCAAAGTGGATGGCTTTAACGTCGGCCTGTATGCAACCTGGCAGGAAGATCAGAAGCTGCGTCTGGGCAGCTACGTTGATACCTGGGCCGCCTATAGCTGGTACAACAATAAAGTGACCAGCAACCGTAATGATGAAGATTACGACAGTGAGGGCTTCGCGGCATCCGTCGAAGTGGGCCATGCATGGGTGATTGATTCAGAAAATGAGCGCACCTGGAAAATCGAACCTCAGGCGCAGGTTATCTACAGCTATCTGGATCAGGAAAACCATACCGATCGCGACGGCGTGCGGATTACCACGCTGGACAACGACGGTCTGTTTGGTCGTCTGGGCGTCAAATCAAGCTACTTCGAACAGAAAGACGTGAAAGCCTGGCAGCCGTACGTTGCCGTGAACTGGCTGAAAGGCGCAGGTCAGAACGATCTGGCGTTTAACGGCGAGGCCGTCAGCAACGATACGCCGGAAGATCGTGGTCAGTTAGAGCTGGGCGTCACCGGCAACCTGAACGAAACCACGACGCTCTCCCTGCGCGCCAGCGGCGAGTGGGGTGAGAACAGCTATGCTGCTTATGGCGGTCATATCCTGCTGAACCACCGCTGGTAATCGTTCCTGAAAGACTAAAAGCCGTGGCAAACGCCACGGCTTTTTTTTATTAGTTATCCAGCTCGCCCATTGATTTCACCTGATCGCGGTTGATCTGCTCGGTCTGACCCGTTTCCGCATTTTTATACGACACCAGACCGGTATCGTCATCGACCTGTGGTTTTCCGTCGGTGACAATGGTTTTGCCATCGGTGGTTTTCACTGCCTGGTTAGAGGAACAGCCCGCGACGGTAAACGTTACAGTGGCGGCAAGAAGGGTGGCGATCAGTAATTTATTTTGCATGGTGTTTTCCCCTGCTCTAAGTTGAATTTCGTTATCGACCTAACAATTTTAGGCTAACTGACTGAAAGAGGATGAAAAACCAGAAGGTTCTGAAGATGGGGTGAATGCCCGGCAACCGAACGGCACCGGGCATTTTTACTTACTTGCTAATCTGCGCGTGCATTTCCTGAACCGAAATCACCTTCTCGGTAGCATCCGCATTCAGCGCCATGGCCGTAGCGAAACCGCCGTTCAGGGTGGTGTCGTAGTGCACTTTGTACTGCAGCGCGCTGCGGCGAATCAGCTTGGAGTCTTCAATCGCCTGGCGGCCTGCGGTGGTGTTGATGATGTAGGTGTATTCGCCATTCTTGATACGATCCTGAATGTGCGGACGACCTTCATGCACCTTGTTCACCAGACGCGGGTTGATACCCGCTTCGCCCAGCACAATTGCCGTACCGTGGGTCGCGTCCAGCTCAAAGCCCTGCTTCAGCAGCTTGGCCGCAAGGTCAACCACGCGCTCTTTATCGCCTTCGCGAACGGAGAGCAGCGCACGGCCCGATTTTCTCATGGTCGAGCTGCTGCCCAGCTGCGCCTTGGCAAACGCTTCTGCGAAGGTACGGCCCACGCCCATCACTTCCCCGGTTGAGCGCATTTCTGGCCCTAACAGCGGGTCAACGCCCGGGAATTTGTTGAACGGCAGCACCACTTCTTTCACCGAGTAGTACGGTGGAATGATCTCTTTGGTCACGCCCTGCTGTGCCAGCGTCTGGCCTGCCATCACGCGCGCCGCCACTTTCGCCAGCGGAATACCGGTGGCTTTAGAGACGAACGGTACGGTACGTGCCGCACGCGGGTTGACTTCAATCAGGTAGACTTCGTTATCTTTCACCGCGAACTGGACGTTCATCAGGCCGCGAACCTGCAGCTCGAAGGCCAGCTTCTGTACCTGCTGGCGCATCACGTCCTGAATCTCCTGGCTCAGGGTGTACGCTGGCAGAGAACAGGCGGAGTCGCCGGAGTGTACGCCCGCCTGCTCGATATGCTCCATGATGCCGCCAATCAGCACCATTTCGCCGTCGCAGATGGCGTCAACGTCCACTTCCACCGCGTCGTCAAGGAAGCGGTCGAGCAGCACTGGCGCATCGTTGGAGACGCTCACCGCCGTCTGGAAGTAGCGACGCAGGTCGGCTTCGTCGTAGACGATTTCCATCGCGCGGCCGCCCAGCACATAAGAAGGACGCACCACCAGCGGGTAGCCAATCTCTTTCGCCTTCTCTACGGCCTGTTCGATGGCCGTCACCGTGGCGTTCGCCGGCTGTTTCAGCTTCAGACGGTCAACCGCCTGCTGGAAACGCTCGCGGTCTTCCGCGCGGTCAATCGCATCCGGGCTGGTACCGATAACCGGTACGCCTGCCGCTTCCAGCGCGCGCGCCAGCTTCAGCGGAGTCTGGCCACCGTACTGCACGATAACGCCTTTTGGCTTCTCGATGCGCACGATTTCCAGCACGTCTTCCAGCGTCACCGGCTCGAAGTAGAGGCGGTCAGAGGTGTCGTAGTCGGTGGAGACGGTTTCCGGGTTACAGTTGACCATGATGGTCTCGTAACCGTCTTCACGCAGCGCCAGCGAGGCGTGTACGCAGCAGTAGTCGAACTCGATGCCCTGGCCGATACGGTTTGGACCGCCGCCCAGCACCATAATCTTGTCGCGGTCAACTGACGGATTCGCTTCGCACTCGTCTTCATAGGTGGAGTACATGTAGGCGGTGTCGGTTGAGAACTCTGCCGCACAGGTGTCCACGCGCTTGTAGACCGGGTGCAGGTCATACTGGTCGCGCAGCTTGCGGATCTCCGCTTCGCGCACGCCCGCCAGCTTAGCCAGACGCGCGTCGGCGAAGCCTTTACGCTTCAGCATGCGCAGGAAGTCTGCATCCAGGCCGTTGATGCCCAGCTCGGCCACTTTCTCTTCCAGACGCACCAGCTCTTCAATTTGTACCAGGAACCAGCGGTCGATGTTGGTCAGGTTGAACACGCCGTCGACGGACAGGCCGGCACGGAAGGCATCGGCGATGTACCAGATGCGCTCCGCACCCGCGTCTTTCAGCTCGCGGCGGATTTTGGTCAGCGCTTCAGGGTCGTCCAGGCTCACTTTCGGGTCAAAGCCGGTCGCGCCCACTTCGAGGCCGCGCAGCGCTTTCTGCAGGGATTCCTGCTGCGTGCGGCCAATCGCCATGACTTCACCGACGGATTTCATCTGGGTGGTCAGACGGTCGTTCGCGCCGGCAAACTTCTCGAAGTTGAAGCGTGGAATTTTGGTCACAACGTAGTCGATGGACGGCTCGAAGGACGCAGGGGTGCGGCCACCGGTGATGTCGTTCATCAGCTCGTCGAGGGTATAACCCACCGCCAGTTTCGCCGCCACTTTCGCAATCGGGAAGCCGGTCGCTTTAGAGGCCAGCGCGGAGGAACGGGACACGCGCGGGTTCATTTCGATAACAATCAGACGGCCGGTTTTCGGGTTCACGGAGAACTGCACGTTAGAACCGCCGGTTTCCACGCCGATTTCACGCAGTACCGCCATCGAGGCGTTACGCATGATTTGGTACTCTTTGTCGGTCAGCGTCTGGGCTGGCGCAACGGTGATGGAGTCGCCGGTGTGGATACCCATCGCATCGAAGTTTTCGATGGAGCAGACGATGATGCAGTTGTCGTTTTTATCACGCACCACTTCCATCTCGTACTCTTTCCAGCCAATCAGCGATTCATCAATCAGCAGCTCTTTGGTTGGGGAAAGATCCAGACCGCGTTCGCAAATTTCTTCGAACTCTTCGCGGTTGTAGGCAATACCGCCGCCGGTGCCGCCCATGGTGAACGATGGACGGATGATGCACGGATAGCCCACGTCAGCCGCAACGGCCAGCGCTTCTTCCATGTTGTGTGCGATACCGGAGCGCGCGGTGTCGAGGCCGATTTTCTTCATCGCCACGTCGAAGCGGCGACGGTCTTCGGCTTTATCAATCGCGTCGGCGGTCGCGCCAATCATGGTCACGCCGAACTCGGCCAGCACGCCCTGACGCTCCAGCTCCAGCGCGCAGTTCAGCGCCGTCTGGCCGCCCATGGTCGGCAGCACCGCGTCCGGGCGCTCTTTTTCGATGATTTTACGCACCACTTCCCAGTGAATCGGCTCAATGTAGGTTGCATCAGCCATTTCCGGGTCGGTCATGATGGTCGCCGGGTTAGAGTTCACCAGGATAACGCGGTAACCCTCTTCACGCAGGGCTTTACACGCCTGCGCGCCGGAGTAGTCGAATTCGCAGGCCTGGCCGATAACGATCGGGCCAGCGCCAAGGATCAGGATGCTTTTTATGTCTGTACGTTTTGGCATTGTCTTCTCGGCTCCTGATTATTTAGCGGTCTTACGGTATTGCTCGATGAGTTCGATGAAGTGATCGAACAGCGGCGCGGCGTCGTGTGGGCCCGGGCTCGCTTCCGGGTGGCCCTGGAAGCTGAACGCTGGCTTATCGGTGCGATGAATCCCCTGCAGGGTGCCATCGAACAGCGACTTATGGGTCACGCGCAGGTTAGCCGGCATTGAGGCCTCATCGACGGCAAAGCCGTGGTTCTGCGCGGTGATCATCACCGTGTTGTTATCGATATCTTTCACCGGGTGGTTACCACCGTGGTGGCCGAACTTCATCTTGACGGTGTTCGCACCGCTCGCCAGCGCCAGCAGCTGATGGCCGAGGCAGATGCCGAATACCGGGATGTCGGTTTCCAGGAAGGACTTGATGGCGGCGATGGCGTAATCGCACGGCGCCGGGTCGCCAGGGCCGTTGGACAGGAAAATACCGTCCGGATTCATCTTCAGTACGTCTTCAGCAGACGTTTGTGCTGGCACTACCGTCAGGCGGCAGCCGCGGTCAACCAGCATGCGCAGGATGTTGCGCTTGGCGCCAAAATCGTAGGCCACCACGTGGAACGGCAGCTCGCTCTCTTTTTTCGCTTCCGGCAGGTCGCCTTCCAGCGTCCAGCTACCCTGAGTCCAGCTGTAGGCTTCTGCGGTAGTTACTTCTTTCGCCAGGTCCATGCCGTTCAGGCCCGGGAAGGCTTTCGCTTTTTCCAGCGCCAGCGTCGCATCGAGGTTATCACCCGCGATGATGCAGCCGTTCTGTGCACCCTTCTCGCGCAGCAGACGCGTTAACTTACGGGTATCGATATCGGCAATCGCCACGATGTTATGGCGCTTCAGGTAAGAAGAGAGGTCTTCGGTATTACGGAAGTTGCTGGCAATCAGCGGCAGGTCGCGAATCACCAGACCTTGTGCATGTACCTGAGAAGATTCTTCATCGGCGTCATTAGTGCCGACATTGCCAATATGGGGATAAGTAAGAGTAACGATTTGACGAGAATAGGAAGGATCAGTGAGGATTTCTTGATAACCGGTCATTGAAGTATTGAAAACGACTTCCCCAACCGCCGAACCTGTTGCCCCTATGGCCCGACCGTGAAACTGGGTTCCGTCTTCCAGAACCAATAGCGCTGACTTAATCAAAACACCCTCCAGAGAATATTCACTCACTTTATTTGCATATTAATTCATAACCATGTCATGGATCAATGCAAATGTGTTGCCAGCGGATTTTTGGCAAACGGCGGCATTCTGGAGATTTGGTAGGTAAAAGTCAACTTAAAACCGATATTTTGTTTAGTCTTTTGAGTATCTGACGAGGTGAGTGAAGCTTAAGCGACAAAAAGATCAGGTAAATCACTGCAGAAAACGCTTGCGCACCGGGTTTAATGAAAAATGAGTCGACGCAGCATCAAAAAGTGGACCAAATGGTCAAAATTTACATTCCGGTAACGAGAATCAAGGGGAATAGCTATACTTTCAAGGTCAAAGGAACAAAATGAGCGCGAAACAGATAAAATAAAAGGGCAATAAATTATTGCCCTATGCAATCAAAGAATTACGACTGCAATAACCACATCACGATGGGTAATAATGCTTAAAGATTGTTGAGATCAAGCACATCTCTCATATCAAAAAGACCGCTTTGCTTCTCTTTCAGCCACAAGGCGGACCGAACGGCACCATTGGCAAACGTCATTCGGCTGGACGCTTTATGCGTAATTTCGACGCGTTCGCCAATATCGGCGAACATCGCGGTATGTTCGCCGACGATGTCACCCGCCCGGACGGTTGCGAAACCAATGGTGCCCGGCACGCGCTCCCCGGTGTGGCCTTCGCGGGCATAGACAGCGCAGTCTTTTAAATCTTTATCAAGTGCATGAGCAATCGCTTCGCCCATTGCCAGCGCCGTGCCTGATGGTGCATCAACCTTATAGCGGTGGTGAGCTTCGACAATCTCAATATCGGTGTAGTTGCCCATCACCTTCGCCGCCTTCTCCAGCAGCTTCAGCATGACGTTAACCCCCACGCTAAAGTTTGCGGCGAAGACAATCGCAATCTCTTTGGATGCATCCTGGATAGCCTGCTTGCCCGCATCGTCAAAACCGGTGGTGCCGATCACCATCCCCTTGCCGTGCTGACGGCAAAACGCCAGATGCGTGAGCGTCCCTTCAGGACGGGTAAAATCGATGAACACATCGAAGTCATCTTTAACCGCGTCCAGGCTGCTTTGTACGGTGACGCCGGTCTTTCCCGCGCCCGCCAGCTCGCCAGCATCGGTCCCCAGAAGCGATGAACCGTCACGCTCCAGCGCCGCGCCAAGTGCTACGCCATCCATCTGAAGTGCCGCCTGAATAAGCTGACGGCCCATACGTCCACCCGCGCCCGCAATGGCGACACGGATCTGTGCATCATGCATAGTTATTCTCTTACGTTAAAATGATGTAAACCGTTTTCAGATTAACCAGCCTTTCTGAGCACTGCCAACTGAAAACACCGATAATTAGAATTTAACGTGAAACCGACTTAAATATCAGTAAAAGACATGATTTTGTCGTCACGATAAAGTAACGGGTAAAAAAAAGGCCAGCACAGGAGGTGCTGGCCTTTCATCAGAAAAGGGACTATTCGACTTCGCGGGCATCGATTCTCAGCTCTTTCGGCACTTCGAACACAATGTTCTCTTCGCGTCCTTCCAGTGGCACCGCTTCGCCGCCGCCAAGCTCCTGCAGACGGGAAATGACGTTCTGTACCAGAATATCGGGCGCGGATGCCCCGGCCGTTACGCCTACGCAGGCCGCGTCTTTAACCCACGCTTCCTGAATATCCGTGGCATCGTCGATCAGGAACGCCGCCTTCCCCATTCGCTGTGCAAGTTCAGCCAGACGGTTAGAGTTGGAGGAGTTCTTAGAGCCGACCACCAGCACCACGTCCGCCTGTTCAGCCAGCGCGCGCACTGCTTCCTGACGATTGGTGGTGGCGTAGCAGATGTCGTCCTTGCGCGGCCCGACGATTTTCGGGAAGCGCTGACGCAGGGCGTCAATCACGTCTGAGGTATCGTCGACGGAGAGCGTCGTCTGGGTCATAAACGACAGACGCGCTTCGTTTTTCACGTTCAGCGTAAAGACATCTTCCGGCGACTCTACCAGGTACATTCCCCCTTCAGGGTTGCTGTACTGGCCCATGGTGCCCTCGACTTCCGGGTGGCCGGCATGGCCAATCAGGATCGACTCTTCACCACGGCGGCTGGCGCGCGCCACTTCCATATGCACCTTGGTCACCAATGGGCAGGTGGCATCGAAGACGGTCAGATCGCGGCTTTTGGCTTCGTTACGGACCGCCTGAGAGACGCCGTGCGCGGAGAAAATCAGGATCGCACCGTCCGGCACTTCGCTGATCTGCTCGATAAAGATGGCACCGCGTTCGCGCAGGCTGTCGACCACGTAGCGGTTATGCACCACTTCGTGACGTACATAAATCGGCGCGCCGTAAATCTCCAGCGCGTTTTCAACAATGCTGATAGCGCGGTCTACACCGGCGCAGAAGCCGCGCGGGTTAGCCAACAGGATCTGCATTTCAGGCCTCCAGTGCCGGATCGATTTCCAGCACTTCAACATCAAAATGAACGGTACGCCCGGCAAGCGGATGGTTGAAGTCAACAGTAATCGAGTCGCCGTTGATTTCGCGGATCACGCCAGGCATTTCGCTGCCGTCCATAGCGGTAAAGAGCATAATTGCCCCGATCTCCGGTTCACCCGCGTCCATAAACTCACGACGGGAGAAGTACTGGATCAGATCCGGGCTTGGCACGCCAAACGCGGCATCCGGCTCCAGCGAAAAGGCTTTTTTCTCACCCTCTTTCAGACCGAGAAGCTGCTGCTCAAGACCTTCAGACAGGGAGGTATCGCCAAGACGAAACAGGGCCGGTTTGCCGTTGTTGCGGGTGGATTCGGCCGTGGAGCCGTCATCCAGCTTCAGCGTAAAGTGAACGAGAACCGCGCTGTTGCTCTGTACGGATTTAGACATACACAATGCTCTTTAATGTTGTCTCGCCTGTGTGCCGGGTGGCGCTGCGCTTACCCGGCCTACAAGTGTCGGCATATTCGGTAGGCCGGGTAAGCGTAGCGCCACCCGGCATTGATGCTTACGCCTGCTCTTTCGCGGCCGGTTTAGGCAAGAAGCCTTCCAGCACGATTAACGCCGCACCGATGCAAATGGCGCTATCAGCGAGGTTAAAGGTCGCGAAGTGCCAGTCGCCGACGTAGAAGTCGATCATATCGACCACAAAGCCGTGCCACAGGCGATCAAACAGGTTGCCCAGCGCACCGCCAATGATCAGCGCGTAGGCGATGTTATTCAGCTTTTGCGTTGCCTTCGAGCGGTACATCAGCACCGCCAGGATCACGCAGATACCAAGAGCGATACCCGCGAAGAACCAGCGCTGCCAGCCACCGCTGTCGGCAAGGAAACTGAACGCCGCACCGTAGTTGCGCGCGTAGTGCAGGTTAAGCGACGGGAACAGCGGCACCGTCTCCCCCAGAGTAAAATTCTGGAGGATCAGGAACTTGCTGCCCAGATCAATAATCAGCACCACCACAACCAGCCACAGCCAGCGCAGTCCTGTTGAACAGAGAGTTTTACTCATCAGGCAAACTTACGTTTTTCGCCGTCACCGGCGACGTTGCTTACACAGCGTCCGCAGATGTCTGCGTGTTCCGCCACCTGACCGACATCGGTGGTGTAATGCCAGCAACGCGGGCATTTCTCACCGTCGGCTTTGCTCAGCGCGACTTTCAGTCCTTTGAGCAGTTCGCTCTGCTGAGCATCAGCAGAAGCCTCGGCATAATCCGCAACTTTCGCACCGGAGGTCAACAGGACAAATCGTAATTCATCGCCCAGCGCCGTCAGCTTCGCCGCCAGCTCTGGCTCCGCGTACAGGGTTACTGCCGCTTCCAGAGAGCCGCCGACTTTCTTATCAGCACGCGCCTGCTCGATAACCTTGTTCACTTCGCCACGTACTTTCAGCAGCTCGTCCCAGAAGGCATCGTTCATCGCTTCGGTGCTGGAGAGATCGAACAGACCTTCGTACCACTCGCCGGTGAAGACATACTTCTCACGGTCGCCCGGCAGATAACCCCAGATTTCATCCGCGGTGAAGGACATGATCGGTGCCATCCAGCGTACCAGCGCTTCTGCGATATGGAACAGCGCGGTCTGGCAGCTACGACGCGCTACGCTGTCCGCTTTCGCGGTGTACTGGCGGTCTTTGATGATGTCGAGGTAGAACGAGCCCATCTCGATGGAGCAGAAGCGCATCAGGCGCTGCACCACTTCGTGGAAGTCATAAGACTCGTAGGCCTTCAGGATATCTTCCTGCGCCGCTTTCGCGCAGCCTACCGCCCAGCGGTCCAGAACGACCATCTCTTCCGGTTTCACCATGTCTTTTGCCGGATCGAACCCGTTCAGGTTCGCCAGCAGGAAGCGCGCGGTGTTACGGATACGACGATAGCTGTCGGCAGCGCGTTTCAGGATCTCGTCAGACACCGCCATTTCGCCGGTGTAGTCGGTAGAGGCCACCCACAGACGCAGAATGTCTGCGCCCAGTTTGTTCATCACATCCTGCGGAGAAACGGTGTTACCGATAGATTTGGACATCTTACGGCCCTGACCATCCACGGTGAAGCCGTGAGTCAGTACCTGACGGTAAGGCGCTTTACCCTTCATGGCGGTAGAGATCATCAGAGATGACATGAACCAGCCGCGGTGTTGGTCAGACCCTTCCAGATACATATCGGCAGCGTGACCGGCAAACTCCGGACGCACGTCAACCACGGAGGAGTGGGTAGACCCGGAATCGAACCACACGTCCAGGGTATCCGGCACTTTCTCGTAGTTATCCGCATCAGCGCCCAGGATGTCGCGGGCGTCGAGATCCCACCACGCCTGGATGCCGTCAACTTCGACGCGCTTCGCCACTTCTTCCATCAGTTCCAGGGTGTTCGGGTGCAGCTCATGCGTCTCTTTATGCACGAACAGCGACATCGGCACGCCCCAGGTACGCTGACGGGAGATACACCAGTCAGGACGGTTAGCCACCATGGATTCGATACGCGCCTGGCCCCAGTCCGGGATCCACTGCACGCCTTTGATCTCTTTCAGAGACTGCTCGCGCAGGCCCTTCTGATCCATGCTGACGAACCACTGCGGGGTCGCACGGAAGATGATCGGGGTCTTGTGACGCCAGCAGCACGGATAGCTGTGCTGCATTTTTTCAACGTGCAGCAGCGCGCCGCTGGTGCGCAGCATGTCGACGATAATGTCGTTCGCTTTGAAGACGTTGATACCGTCCAGCGCCGGGTAGGTGCCAGGCAGGTAAGAACCATCCGGGCCAACCGGGTTAGCGATTTCAAGACCGTACTTCAGGCTGATGTTGTAGTCGTCTGGACCGTGGCCACCGGCGGTATGTACCGCACCGGTACCCGCTTCCAGCGTCACGTGGTCGCCGAGGATCGCCGGAACGTCGAAGTCCAGGAACGGGTGTTTGAAGCGCATCAGCTCCAGGGCGTCACCTTTCACGGTGCCCAGCACGGTGTAGTCAGTGATATGCGCGCGCTTCAGCACGCTTTCAACCAGATCTTTCGCCAGGATAACCGCCTGACCGTCAATCTGCACCAGCGCGTATTCGAACTCACCGGACAGGGAGATCGCACGGTTGGCAGGCAGAGTCCACGGGGTAGTGGTCCAGATCACCAGAGAGATCGGGCCGTTTACCGAGGCGACGCCAAATTTGGCTTTCACCGCATCCTGATCCACCGCGTGGAAGGCCACGTCGATAGACGGAGAGGTTTTGTCGTAATACTCCACTTCCGCTTCTGCCAGTGCAGAACGGCAGTCCACGCACCAGTGCACCGGCTTAGCGCCTTTATGCAGGTGGCCGTTACCGATGATTTTGCCCAGCGCACGGATAATGTTGGCTTCCGTTTTGAAGTCCATGGTCAGGTACGGGTGCGACCAGTCGCCCAGTACGCCCAGACGGATGAAGTCAGCACGCTGACCGTCAACCTGCGTGGCTGCGTATTCGCGGCACTTCGCACGGAACTCGGCGGCGGTGAATTTCTCACCTGGTTTGCCGAACTCTTGCTCGACTTTCAGCTCGATTGGCAGACCGTGGCAGTCCCAGCCCGGAACGTAAGGCGAGTCATAGCCCGCGAGTCCTTTGGACTTCACGATAATGTCTTTCAGAATCTTGTTAACCGAGTGACCAATATGAATGCTGCCATTCGCATAAGGAGGGCCATCATGCAGAATGAAGGTTTTTTTGCCTTTTTTGGCTGCACGAATGATGCCGTACAGGTCATCATCGGTCCAACGCGCCAGCATTCCCGGTTCGCGCTTGGCGAGATCGCCACGCATCGGGAACCCTGTTTCCGGCAAATTCAGGGTTGATTTATAGTCACTCATCAGATTCTCGGTTCCGTATTTATCACGTAGGCAGTTAAGCCGGGTTCAAAGCCCAAAAAACTCGCGGGCTGTTAATTCATCTCGCGCAATTTGCGCTTTGAGTTCATCCAGCGAACCAAATCGCTGCTCGTTGCGTATTTTTTTACGCAGTATTACATCTATATGGCGACCATACAGGTCCATTACAACGTCCAGCAGGTGCACTTCTAACTGTTGACGCACACCGGCGACGGTCGGACGCGTGCCAATGTTGGCGACGCCGTAAAACGGCTTATCGCCCAGTCCTGCCACTTCCACCGCATAGACCCCTTTAACCGGGGAAACCTGACGACGCAGCGGTATATTCGCCGTCGGGAAACCTATCGTGCGGCCCAGCGCATCGCCATGGACCACGCGGCCAGAGATGGTGAACGGATGCCCCAGCAGGGTTTCTGCCGTATCCAGTTCATCATCGGCCAGTGCCCGGCGTACCGCCGTGCTGCTGACGCGCACGCCGCCTTCACAGAAGGTCATCGCGCTGGTGACGTCAAAACCGTACTCCAGACCAGCCTTCTGTAATAGCAAGAAATCGCCCTGACGACCAGCGCCAAAGCGGAAATCATCGCCCACGGCAAGAAACTGCACGCCAAGACGCTTAACCAGCAGGTCGCTGACGAAATTTTGTGCTGTCAGCGCGGCAAAGCGGCGATCGAAACGTACGCACAATACGTAGTCCACGCCGGACTCAGCCAGATAGCGCAACTTCTCGCGCAGGCGTGTAAGACGGGCGGGAGATTTATCGCCCGCGAACAGCTCCAGCGGCTGCGGTTCGAAAATCATCACTACAACGGGCAGGCCGCGAGCCTCCCCTTCTTTACGCAATCCCTGCAACAGCGCCTGATGACCACGATGCACGCCGTCGAAATTACCAATGGTCAGCACGCACCCGTGCGGGGCTCTGCTGAGATTATGTATGCCGCGTATCAGCTTCATGTCTGGCTCAAAACAGTGAAAATCGCCAAAGTATACCTTGTACAGCGGTTAAGGTTAACCGGCGATTGTTCGTGCAAAACAGAAAGCCGTAATGATTTCATCAGGCTGACCTTTCGCAGCGAAAAAATCTGCTCGCGAACTGCGATTTTTATGCCGAAAAGCTGTATTCACGAACAACAAGCTGGTAGAATCCTGCGCCATCACTACGTAACGTAGCGTCGCCACATTAACGGCGCTTATTTGCACAAATCCATTGACAAAAGAAGGTATAGAGGGCATATTCCTCGGCCTTTGAATTGTCCACATAGATCATATTTGGGAGTTGGACTTGGCTAATATCAAATCAGCTAAGAAACGTGCCGTTCAGTCTGAAAAGGCTCGTAAGCACAACGCAAGCCGTCGCTCTATGATGCGTACTTTCATCAAGAAAGTATACGCAGCTATCGAAGCTGGCGACAAAGCTGCTGCGCAGAACGCATTTAACGAAATGCAACCAATCGTGGATCGTCAGGCTGCTAAAGGTCTGATCCACAAAAACAAAGCAGCGCGTCATAAAGCAAACCTGACCGCGCAGATCAACAAACTGGCTTAATCGCCGCTTGTTGTTGCTTGTTTTAAAAGAACCCGCTTAACGCGGGTTTTTTTATGTCTTCAGATTACCGGTGGCGTAAACAGCGCCGAGTAGTCACGGTTACAGATTCGCTGCACCGCAGGGTGCTGAATCATTCTTTCGGCAAATATGGCGTGATACTCCTCCATCACGTTATCCACTCTGCCGGTAATGACTCCAACTTACTGATAGTGTTTTATGTTCAGATAATGCCCGAT
>ERZ1034878.644-NODE-644-length-15053-cov-37.976197_pt1 | contig 15053 bp, 13 predicted proteins | sample MGYA00520593_ERZ1034878 | MGnify/ENA primary metagenome ERZ1034878 (study PRJEB33766, sample SAMN09781724) | gut metagenome | biome: gut microbiome | host: Homo sapiens | place: Madagascar | study: EMG produced TPA metagenomics assembly of the PRJNA485056 data...
TTAGAAACAGTACCCTTAGGAGTACCAGAAACTGTAACAGTACCCTGTGTACCAGTGAATGTGGGTGCGGATACGGTACCCTCTGGAGTAAATGTACCAGTAGAAGTAAGCTCGTTCATTGTAACTGTAGCATTCAGTCTTGCAGCAGTACCAGTGAATGTAGGCTTAGAAGCAGTTGCGGATGTAATACCGGTTACCACTGTCTTGGTAGTGGTCTCAAAACTAATAGTAAGATTTTCATTAGCAACGGAACCTGTCCAACCAGAATAATATGAAATTTCTTCAGTCTTTGGAGTTACTGTAATAGTTGGTGCACTGATTGTACCACCAGGTGTATAGTTGGCGGGTGTAGATGTAGCAACTGTGCCAGTAGAAATGGATGCAGACTTAACAGTAGGAGTTCCCTTTACGGTAACATCGCCTTCAGTACCAGTGAATGTGGGTGTGCTGTTTGTACCAGCAGGAGTAAACTTACCAGTAGAAGTAAATGCAGTACCTGTAAACGTGGGCTGTGATACAGAGCCAGCAGGAGTATAGTTAGCAGTACCAGTACCCTTAGAGATTGTAACAGTACCAGTAGGAGTTCCCTTTACGGTAACATCGCCTTCAGTACCAACAAACTCAGATGTAACCGTACCTTCTGGAGTATAGTTAGCAGTACCAGTACCCTTAGAGATTGTAACGGAACCTGTGGGGGTAAACTTACCAGTAGAGTTAAACGCAGTACCTGTAAATGTAGGCTGAGATAATGTACCTTCTGGAGTATAGTTAGCAGGTGTGTCCGTAGCTACGGTGCCCTTAGAAATTGCTACAGTACCAGCAGGAGTCATCTTGTGTGTAATAGTAGCCTTAGTACCAGTAAAGGTTGGCTTGGAGACAGAACCTATAGGAGTATAGGGAGTGGATACCTTATCCTTAAATGCAAGTGCTTTGAGTGAGCCGGTAGAACCAAACTCATGCCACTTACTATCTGTTTCTGACCAAATGAACTCCAGTTCACCATACATTACAACGTTACCCTTCATTGGAACGTATGAATCATTACCACTTATTGCGATAGGATTGGTAGTTGCTCCATCATAAAGCTTTGTAGTGGTTACACCTATAAATGACATACCACCAGCAATCGAAGTCTTAATACTATCGATATCATTTTGAGCGGATTTGATATTTGCGCGTGCGGCAGCATCCTTTATATCATAGGTACTGCCACTTGGTAGAGTAATTTTGGAAATAACTGCATTATCAGGCATAATAATTTCGCTCCTTCATTAATTTAATTAATTATTTGAAAATATGATTGTTTCACTGTCAGCTTCACTTAGTTGGCAGCTTACTTTATTATTCCAAAAATCACGATCTTCTTTAGACACATGTGACTCAGTATCATTGATATGGGTATTAATGAGATCCTCCAAAGATGTAGTGATAAATGGGTTGTCAATAAGATAGGCGCTACCATCACCGATTTTGATATTGGGAATATTCCTTCCATCATGCACAGCATAATCTTCATATATGTAGATGTGAGATTTTTCCCCAATCAGCATATTTTGGTCATCCCAAAATTTAGTTGTTCCACTATGGATATTTGCTCCATCAGAAGAAATGGGTACGTTAACTGTAGATCCATCGCCTCTAACGAACGTAAGGTTGTTTAAAACGCTAGAAATACCCTTTATATAAGTGGATTTAACTTCACTGTTATACGCCGTTAATATATCCTTATTGACAAGGTCAATAAGATTATTTGCATTAGGTAAGGCCATGTTTTTAACGCACTCCTTTACTAATATTTTGCGATTAAATATTTGTCCATATAAATAAAAAAGCTTTAAATACAAAAAAATATAGGGAGATACGATGTATCTCCCTATATTTAATTATCAGACTGTTGGAAATAGTGCCTTTACATCCTCTTCGGACATAATGGTTGCACTGGACAGATAAGCCTCGATTGCAGTTGCCTGCGCTGCTGCATCTGTACCCTTCTTAGCAGCGGCTGCAATATTGGTATTAACAGTTGCAAGAATTGTTCCATCTGCAGGACTAGCTGTAGTGCCAGCACCATCAGCACCAGCATAAAGATCAGCCTTAGTCTCGTAGTTGGAAAGTGTAGTACCCTCGGCAGGAGCCTTCTCAGTACCAGTTCCCTCAGCACCCTTATAAAGGCTTGCTTCGGTTACATAACCATTGAGAGATACACCAGTCTTACCAAGATATTCCCATACGGTTCCTGTATACAGATATTCCTCATAGAAGTCACCTGTACCAGTAGCGTCACCCTTATCAGCCTGCTTTACAAACCAAAGGTCACCAGCTTCTGCATCTGCAGGAAGCTCAGAAATAGAGTCCTTGGTACCCTTATAGTTTACGATAGTACCGAGCTCGCTAATTGCTGCAGAAATCTTGTCATCAACATCCTGACTGGTCTGTGCCGCATCGGATACGACCTTAATCTTTGCCGCAATATATGCCTTCAGTTCAGTATCATATGTGGTTAATCGTTCCTTATTAACCAAATTAAGAAGATTATTTGTTTCTGGTAGAGCCATAATTTTACACTGCCTTTCTAATTTAAATTTATAATTAATATTCATTAATTATACATCTGTTTACATCATTCAATTATGTGTTTTCGAATAATGAATGAATATCAGATTCTGATATTATTAGTTTATCTGGATCTGTAGTGTATAGATATGTCTGGCTAATCACATTGCCTTCTTCATCGCATTTTGCAGAATTGGCCGACATCGTGTTACCATTGATATTACATTTTCCAGTATCCAAATCAATACGTAATGGTATGTTATCAGTGCGCATATCTCCATGTGCATCATCTTTATTGGTTAAACCAATAATGAAATTTGTAGAAGTCTTTTCAACAACCACACCATACCCATCATCTCTGGTCTTATCATCCACAACTCTAATAGCGGGTGTTGATTCATCCTCTCCGAGTAGTTCAACATTAGAAATATTTTTAATTTCTTCAGTTGTTTTGCTAGAAGACCATGTTTTATCAGTAGAAACTTCATCATCGTTTATATTTGACTGACTACTAATTATTCCATTTTGTATAACTGTAGTAACTCCATCAGCCTTTACTATTCCAAATTCGGTATTGCTTGCATACGGAATAGTTTTGCTCTTAATAGTATCACCATCCAAATAATGAGGATACCAATCTGTTGGCTTTAAACCATTTTGAAGCATTAGATGACGAATAGATATGTTTAAAGCACTTTCGGAAGTATTGGAAATGATTAATGTTCGCTTAGATTCAGTATCTGAAGCTTCAGAACTAAACACAACACTATATTTCTTCCAATCAGTAGAATCAAAATTCAAATCGCATTCACTGTCACCTAATTGCAGATGTAATGAACCAGTTCCTTTGATTTCGATAGAGAATGTTGTATTCTCATCCCAATATGCATTGATATCTTGAGATATACTATCTTGACTATTGAAAATAACAGTGGCATTGTATTCTCCATCGTTATTTGTAATACTAGCAGTATTTATTGGATCACCAGTCCAGTATGTCATACCATTTGCAAAGGTTGAATTACGAATAAGATTAGAAATGCCAGATTTCTTAGTATCAATATAACCATCATCTGTTATGTCAATATTAGAAGATTCATTTGCTCCGACTATACCAAATGTAGTTTTAGAAGCTTTTGGCACAGTTGCTTCTGTTAAATACCCAGAATCATTCTGTAGTTCACTCGTCTTTACAGGGATTTTGTTAGATATTCCTGCTAATAGTGATGGTAATTCAGTAATATAATTAAATTGACCTGAAGTCATTAGACCGTTTCTCTCACTAGATGCTAAAGCTATATCCAGTGTATCTGGATCAATCACTATATTATCAAATTTATCATCAATTTGAGTTTTAGTATAATAACTTTCAAATTGATTTGTTATGCTTGTAGATGTTGCATATGTTTTAGATGCATTCTCTATAGTCAAATACACATCGTCGTGATTATGTGTTACATCGGATTTAGTTTCGAGTAATTTATCAATTGATGATTTATCATATGCATTATCTTTTTCTAGATATTGCTCATGTATATGTACTTTTGGTGCATATGTTTCTGGTAGAACCGATAAAATGTCATCGATATATGTCTTGTCATAGTAATTGCTTATATCGATAGTTTGCAATTTGCTATATAATTCTTTAGACATTAAACCATCTGTAGAATCATCAGCCATAGGTATATTCATAGCTATTAAATCTACAGGTTCTGGTTCGGTATCATCATTAGAGCGTTTCCACTTTAATTTATCATTCTCAACATATGGTTTCCACATTACGAAATTCTTTAAATTTCGATTGAAGTATTCCATTAATTGTGCAGCCGATGCCCGGAAAGTCTTCTTTTCTTTACTTTCCATTAATATGGAAATTGCGTCTAAAGTATTATCAGAATCTGTTAATTTATCTGGATCGGTAACGGTTATTAATGAATCAGAACCAAATATTGCAGGATTCTCATCGAATTGACTTATACGCTTAAACTTGAGATTTGCAATATAATTCAGTACTTCATCCTCAGTTACCACTCGGGTACCTGAATTGGTAGATTCATTTTTACATGTATTTATACATCCATCTATACATGTACTTTCACATGTGTTGCTACAACCCGTACATCCTTGGCATAATCCTAAACACGAAGATACGCATTCTATACTACATGATGTAGTGCAGCTTTCGCTACATCCATTACTACACGAATCATTGCAACCACCTGTGCATTCCAAAGTGCACATTTCTTTGCAAGTACCAGTGCATCCATCTATACATTCTTTAGAGCATCCACTTACGCACGTATCTCCACAAACCGAAGTACATGTGGATGTGCATACAGTGCATGTGCTAGGAACATTGGGCATAATTTTATACAACTCCTTTCGTTAAGTTGATTTATACGATTGTTTTGAGAGAAAAATATACCCGTCAGTGATATGACGGGTATATTTTTACGTATTATCATCCGTATTTGTTAAAGGATTATCAGTAACTTCATCTATTGAGTCGGCTTCATATATATCAACAGTACCCAATTCTCCAGCAAATTCAGGAATAAATTTGGTAATTGTAATGATATTTGCATTTTTGTTATTTTTAAATTTATGATTTACTAGCATAAATAAATCACCCTTAAATAACTTTCATAAACATATTTGCATATATTCTGAAATATGTATTGCTACCTATCTTACAAGTTTGAGCTGTTGGCACGGTAAGGCCACCATCAACATACACAATATCCGGGTATATATATCCATTGGCGGTTAATGGATAAACCATCGAGGTAGTACACTTTCCAATATTATATCCACGATAATAATCGTAATGTGAAATATTGCCATGCACTTTTCTGTAATTGAAATTGTATTCGGGATCTTCACCAGTTGTTGCAAGCATGAGACCGGTGCTATTGGTACTATGACCATCACCGTAATATGAAACACAGAACATTGCATCCTTCGCAACACTCATATCATCCATTTTATATCCAGTAACATGACACATTCTTAAACCAAAGCTATCATATATGAGAGCTCGTGTATCAGATTTAGTATCAGTAACCAGATATGCTACAGTAGATTGATATGTACTTGAATCCAGATATAAAGTTCTGTCTTGATGTCCGGCAGAGTCTATTCCAAAACCACCACGAATTTTAACCTCTGAACTTGAACTCTCAACTACAATCCATTCATTTTGATATGTATTTATATCAGTATAATTTTTTCTACATATATTGAGCTCAGATTTTGATGATGTCACGTTTCCTAGATTCTGTGATACTGCAAGTGCACTACCAAACACCTCATCGGTTTTTAAAAATGCTAAAAAAGTATCAAAAATGGATTTCCATCCAAACTCAATATTGGCTAAAGGCTGTAATTGTTTTATTTCCACTTAAATCACCTCATTCCATCTTTATAAATAGACTGGTACAGCCAAGCTTTAAGAAACGATCCTTACCAAGACGAACCACGCCAGAGCCAGGCAATTTATTACCACCATCAAAATAGTACAAATGGTCATTATAATAACCATCATAGATATACTTATAAGCATAAATACTATCGGTATATCCTGTATTATCATTATCATGAACTTGTCGACTGTCGTATCTGTAAGCATAGCTGTTAAGTTTGCTGTCATATAAACATTCGTAAGTCCAAGACGCTCCAGATTCTCTATCAGTATTAAACATTACATATTTGACATTGGTGGGATCGTCTATATGTTTCATTTTAAATATAGCAATCTTATCAAGTATATTACCAAATGCCAAAAATATAACATCAGAACCACAATATCTGTAAATACGATAATCTTTGATAGTATTATTGAGATTGTATGTAGTAATACCATATCCATAGTTAAAATCTTTAAGTAAACCTATGGTTAATCGTTGTTCATAATTACCAGCAAATCCAGCTGCAACTGTTGTTGATGTGGATGTAATAGGCCCAAATTTCATATTTAGATTTCCACTAGAACCATAATAAATAGCAAAACCCGATTTATTTACAATTGGACAATCATCAGTAATTTGCACAGCAGCAAGTTTAATACCTCCAAGGCTACTATTACCATATGATATAGTACATACTCTTATAGTAGATGGGTCGAGTTCGTCCGTAGTATCAGGTATATAAAAGGGTATATGCTTAAAGAGTGGTGTGCCGTCGCCTATAAACTTAGTATCTACTATTATATCTGCTATTTCTTTAAGAGTAGAATAAAAATCGGAGCCAACCGTTTGTAATGACAATATTTCAAGATTATTAGACATTAGGATTTTACCTCCTCTGTGGGTATCTCTAATTCCTCTATAATGCCGGTTGTGGGTTCTACTTGTAAACCATTAATTTCTACAAGACTACCAGAGCCTACACCAGAATTAGAAGAACCATAAACTGTATTAACTAGCAATGCAGTCACCCTTTCTTATTGTAAATTTACATGATTGTTTTTTGTAAAAAATAATACCTACCTAAAAAGGTAGGTATTATTTATATGCTAATTATTCAATCATGGTAAGATTTCCGAGAATATTTCTGGAATCATTATCTACAATACCAACTTTATATTCTCCACTGATAATGCCAGTAATATCATAATCTGGGTCATTATTATTATTTCCGGAATACAAATTGGTTACTTTGCCACCAAGAAGATGTAATGTAGAATGACTAAATGTACCAGTTGCTTCTCCGCCAGGTTCTACGCCAGCATACATATTATTGACCTTTCCACCATTAATGGTTATAGAAGAGTCTCCAATAGTTCCTCTATTAACACCTTGAGCAACATTTATATCTCCACCATTGATTATTACATGACCACTAGCAGTATGACCATTTGTGCCACTTGTAGTAACATAAGATGCTTTTCCGCCATTAATAGTAATATTTGCTGTACCAATGGAAGCATAACTGTATCCACCACCATATATCATTACATTATTATCGGTATTATTTACAGTAACATTTACAATACCGGTATGATTTCCCTTTGGATGTTTCGTAATTTCTGGGCAACCACCGCCATAAATAGCTCTTATTGTGCCACCATTAATTACAATAGTCGCAGTAGCAACATTACCGACACCATAGGAACCCCCGTGAATTATATCCAAGGTTCCACTATTAATTACTACTGATGTACACAAACAATCTTTATTTTTTCCACCTGCAATTATTTTAGCATTGGTTCCAAATGTAAATTCTTTAAGCTCGCCACATACATAATAACTAGCTTTGTTTGTTTTATCATCAACTTTTTCGATAACAACGGAATTTCCATTTAAATATATCAATCTGCCATCAGTATCAATATACGGATCAGATAAATCCATAGACTCTACAAGAGTATCAATCTTGTCAGTATTTACTTTGATAGCGTCACCAGTTGCTTTCGCATCAGCGATTGCATTTGCCTTAGTAAGACTGACATCTATTTCTGGTGTTCCTGTTAAATCCGAATATTTGCCACTGAAATTAGATCCTGTACCTGTAGAATTGCTGGCATTGAAAACTCTCCATTTATCAGTTTTAGGATCAGTATCATTACTAGTAAACCAAATATAATATTTACATTCATCTTTGACGTATACAATCATACCATCAAGAATATCTGATTTATTCATTAATAATAAATTTGACATTGACTTAAATTCGAGGATGGTACCGAATATACTATATTCAACACCCTCATATATAATGCTATTTACATTATTCATTTTTATTCCTCCAATTTTATAAATAATTATAATCCCAATATGAGGTTACATGATTGTTTTTAGGAAAAATAATACCCACATATGTGGGTATTATTTATTTTAAGTGCTAAATGCGACCTTTTTTATCGCCTTGCATAATGGGCATATAGGTTCGCACTCATTTCTTAATCTGTAGTTTTTGTGTACTCAACTATTAAAATTACATCACCAATACCTAACTCTCTTGCGTATAGTATAAAACGGTTCCTTTCTTTTGATATATATACATAAGCCCCGTCGTTAGCCTTATTATAAAATGATATAGGTGTTATATTACCCGAAGGCTGTTTTATTGAACCATAAATTGAAATTACAGAATCTACTAATGATGTATCAAAGTCATTAATTGGGGTACCCTCAAGGGTAGTAATTGTTTGTGTTGTAACTTTTCTATAAATAGGTTTTCCGTCAATCCATACTTTATTTGTTTTAACTTCATCCGTACTATAAACTTCTCTATTCTCTTCATTGATTTTTTGACTGCTCCAAGTTTCTTCACTGGATATGGTGTTATCGTTTATGTCAGCAATTCTTCTCCATGGAGTATAAACACTTCCAGAATCAGCATTTTTATAGAAAAAAGTTCTTACATATATTGGCGCACATTCATTGGTAGATACATATGCATATAGCACCTGAGTGTACCAGTTTACATTATTAGTATTATCAAAATTCTTCACTTCAAGGCCAAAGCCACCAGCAGGAAGCCAGCCATTAGTTGGAGCATTTAGTATATTATGCGTAAACTTGCCAGTGGAGAAAGACATATTAGGCGTATAATATCCTATTTCTTTATAGTCATTAAGATCTATATCCTTACTTGTATCCATAATGTAATAAGGTACTGTAGAATCAATAACCTTACTCGAGCTCCATACACGATCTGTAGCATCAGAGCTATCATCGATTAAGCTAGCAGCTTCAGAAGAAATATCCGATTGCTTAGCTTTGATAATATAGTTGATACAAACTGCGGGGGGTTGCACTGTTGAAGAATTTCCGTATATGGAATTTGATTTTGAGGCATCAAATGTTATTAGACCAGAATTTGTTGGTGTATCGTTCGCTAAATTTTGCCGACCTGTGTTTTCATATGATACAAATGCACCCGATAGTCCAGCTCTTGCGTTTGTATCGTGATAAAACGTACCAGTAATATTAGGAAGTCCAGCTTCTTTAATCTCACCAGTATTGCTATTTGCACCCTGAATAAATTTATTTCTCAAATCAGGGAGCTTAAATTTAGTAGAATCAGTTACAGTTCCGAATGAGTTTCCGATTACACCATATAATTCGGGATAATTTGTCTTTAAAACTTCTGAGCCGTCACAGATAAGATATCCAACGGGTATGTTATTACTTCCAAATGGTATTATTGTGCCAATTGGCATTGCATACTGATTATTCATAATATTTATATCATATGCAACCTTTTTGCCATCGTGATATATTGACATAATACCCCACTCCTTTCTTTACGATCTTACCCATTCGTATGTAAACATAATGCCGAGTGATGCGCCATAACATCCGGTACTGGTTCTTACTCTTACAGTAGAACCACTCATGGATATATCAGAAATTTGGCTTGATTTATAATCAGTACTTATTCGATATGAGCCAGTATAATTACCAATGCATCCCTCAGAGCAATATGCTATATTACCATTGCCGGTAAAAGCCATTTTATAATGGTACATGCCATGTGTCAAATTAAGTGAATCGAGGTTAAATTCAAACAACGTGGAAGTTCGATTATTACCAACATCAATGGCAATTGTATTAGTACTTTTCAATACCACAGACTGAGCTATTTTCTTGCAACTCCAGGTTTTCTTTTCACTCGAATACGATTCATCATCAATGAACTGAAGTTCTTGGTTAATCTTATTAGAGCTCCAGGTTTTCTTGGTACTTACAGCTGTATCATCAATCACTACAGATGATAATGTATCATCTTCATCATCAATAACATACAGCATATTTGGATCCTTAAGTTCGATAGCATCATACTCTTCCTTCGTGCCATACCAGATATTATCTGTAGAAGAATTAACAGATTCACCGTTATATAATAACACACCACTGTCATTCTCCGTAAACTTATCAAGTACGGTTTTATTTTCATGAGTATGATCATCTGTAACAGCTTTATCCCATTTGGTACGATCTTCGGTTGATACGTGAATACCAGTATCAGCAATATGATTATCAACTGCATCCTTCAATGCGTACTGCACAAGTTTTGTATCAACTTCAGTTTTTGTATAGTATTTAGACAAATCGATTGTTGTATCACCAAGCTCAGCCCACGCATTGTTGATATACATGTATTGTGTATATGTCTCTGCGTTTTCTTTCTTTATAAGGTAAATCGTAGAAGTAGAGATATTTTCAGTAGGAAGCTCGGTGACAATTTCTGATGTTAGCCTATTGATACCACCAATGAGATTATCAACTTCTGTCTGAGTATAAAGCTCACTCTTGAGATAATAGTTGACAAGATTATCAACTGTATTTTTGATGAAGTTTTCATCATTCTCAAACTGTGAAAGCTTTGTCTTAAGATCTGCACTCTTTGCATAAGGCTCCAGTGCAGAATTCAAATCAACATCAGTCTGATATTTCACATCATTATTAAATACAGAAACGTTTGTAGGTACCTTTGGTATATCGGATTTTACAGCATATGAAAGCAGAGCATCATCGATTTCTTCCTTTGTCTGATATTCCTTATCATTAGTTAGCTGCGAAATCTTTGTGGGAATTCTCTGATCGTATTCAGCAAACTTTTGATATACAACTTTAGACTGAGGCGGATTGGTTGACGTATCGGTTAATGATGCATCAACGATAATCTTCATCGTATCTATAGGCTCCCAAACCATAGTATCGAGAATATCCTCAGAATATCTATAAAAATATCCTCTCGTATATGTATCGGTAGAGTCACCTATATACTGTACAACAGTTCCTTCGGTTGCTGAGTCTGGCATTGAAGTAACTTGGAAAGCTGTATTTGCCATAGTAGGAAGAGCTTCCCAGTATAATACGCCATCAGAACCCTTGGTATACTTATAGAAATAGCCAATATGATACTTCTCAGTAGTCTCTCCAATATACTGTACAACCGCACCTTCGGCAACAGAATCGGGCATTACGGTTACCTGAAATGCTCCATCACCAGTGGTTGATATAAAAAGACCACCATCAGTACCTATTCTGAGTGTATTTCCTGAATCTGTAGAGATTTTGACTCTACCAGATATAGTATTAGTGGTGTCATCAATTTCCAGTGTTATAGAGCTTGCGTCGGTACTTGCTTTATAAACCTTTACGAGTTCATTCATACTAATGAAGCTATAGCTTACTTCGGTATCGCCCTTAACAGCAAGAACCAATACGGGATTACCATCAAGATTAGGATTAGTAGATCCAGGATAAGATTCTTCGCTCCACGTAAAGTTATTTATAAATACAGTCTTAGCCTGATCCAAGAACTGCTCTGCAGGAAGATTTACAGTAAAGTCTGCAGTATCTTCGATAGTAGCATTGGGCTTCTTATACAGCGTCAGGGTATTATTGGAATAAAGTACAGTCTTAATTCCGAGACTCTCTTCTCCATCAGTCCATGTCTTTACCGCAGTAATCTGGGTATCAACATATTCCTTATTAACATCTACGGTGGGTATCACTGTACTTGCAGGAAGTGCCCCAACTTCGTCAGCAGTATATGTGGGTTTATTTTCCTGCTTAGCCCATTCAGGTACTGTAGGATCAGTTTCAGTATATTCTGTAAGATAATTAGAGTCGTTTTCAAGCTCAGAAACCTTTGTAGGAACTGTAGAGATATCTGTAGCCTTAGCATATCCTTCAAGTTTAGTATCCACATCACTTTCTGTCTGATACTTTGAATCGTTTTCTAGTTCACTTACTTTAGTGATATTAGTACCACCAGATCCGCTTTCTCCACTTGAAAATACTCTCCATTTACCCAGTGTAGTATCTTCATCATTGGTTGAATTATAAACATAAAATTTATTATCTTCTGCACAATGTGCAATTAAATTATCATCGACATCAGTCGATGATTTCATTTCCTCTTTAGAGGTATACTCGTCTGCACGAGCTATTATATCATGAATATTTTCTTCAGTGTCATCGAATGACATTTTCCATATTTTACTCATAACATATCACCCCCCTATTAAATATACACAATACCATTTTTAACAGTATGAGAAGTTTGTGGTTCGGAATCCAAACGAATATACAGCACGCCATCCTGCTCATATGCAAAACCATACGCATCTCCACCGATAGCAAGCTCAAATTTATCATCATCCCAAGCAGTATTCTCTTCAGCACTTATATCTTGCAATGCTTTGAACAAAGAATGATTATAAATTACAAATTGCCCCTTCTTTATAGCAACACCAGTTTCGTATTCATCGAATGATACATTTCCAGTTCCACCACCAGAAGGAATTTCTGATAAAAGTTTGGTTTTAAATTTATCAAGAATTGTACCGGTTGCTGGTGAATCAATTGTGCCATCACCATTCATACCCTTATACAAATCAGTTTCTGTAACATAAACACGATCACGAGTTCCTGCACTTGCAGTACCATCATAAATGACTGGCATACTTGTTAAATAACAAGTTAAATTTACCAGAGGTATTTGTTCACAAGAAAAAGTTATACCCGTACTATTTTCGGATATTGCAACTACACCATTGGATGTCCATTCGGATAGACTAGCAACATCAACGTCAATAACATTACGCTCATCAATATTAAGTTCCACAGGTATTTTCTGTGTTTTTGTAGTAGTATCCCATTGGTCTGCAGTAAGAATTATCTTAACTACTCTGGCAATATTAGTATTAACCGCTTTCATAACGCCATCTTCAATGACGATAGTGTTATTATCAATTATCTCATATATTGCCTTTTTAACATCATCGGGAGTTATGGAAGAGCCCTTCGCCAACTCATCGAGTGTAATTTTATCTGCAGAACTCATTCGTCCATCAGTAGTTTCAGATGCCAATGGAATTAATGATGATATATCTATAGTTATTGGATCTGGAGCATTGGGCACATCTTCAGACCATTTAAATTCTAAATTAGAACCGGATGTAGTGGGTAAGTACCACTGTGTAGTCGTATTAATGTCTGAGAAAAATTTTGCCAATTCTTTTATAGCAGCATTACGCATGCTGCCATTTCCATTATTATCTACAATTAGTAATGTATCATCAGCATTTAATTTGCTAGCATGAGAAATTTCAGAAATATTTCTGAAATTTATATCTCCACAGGCATTTTCTGACAATACTGTTACTCTAATTTTGCCCATTAAATTTCACCTCCAAAAACATTACAAATTATAAGGTTGTACTAAATGACGAAAAATATGCGTTGAGACCAAACTCAACGCATATTTTTAGTGCACGAGTAATGAATTTTCAAGGCATGTAATATTTTGCGATTCTATATTAAATGGTGTCTAACATACTTTTCACCAAATAAACTTCTCACTGCGTCATCCAAAACAACCGCAACCATTCCTAATACCATCCACAATAGTGAAGCGTATAAGCAAACCTGTCCGTCTACATTTAGTGGTAATTGGGAGTAATCCCATATTTCTAGACCGAGCTTAATATTCAATATGTATCCTGTATAATATTCTAGTGTGGTTATTATTATCGAGGCTAATGGAGCCTGTACCAAGAGTGGAGTATCATCTGGTAGAATTTCATTTATTAGACCAATTAATACCATACATAATCCTCCGAGTATTCCCATCGTCCAATGCGTCCATCCACGCCAAAGTATTTCAAGACACATGTATACAATAGCACCCGAAGTAAAAATTGTTATATATTTACATATAGTTTTCATATATTTGCCTCCTTCTTATATAAACGGTGTCCTTACGGTGATGTTTACCACCGTAAGGGCTATGTGAAAGAGGTACAAAGAGCGCAGCATTTTATATACTGACTTACTTATAAGTTTAATGGTACATAGAAAATAATACAAAAAATCAAAGTATAATGTTGTATATTAAAAAAGGATACAAAAAAAGAAGGTGATATAATATCACCTTCTTTTTTTGTTTTTATTCGTCTTCGTCACAATATTTGACATTTTTATCGTAAATATCGACTTCGTAACGCTTGCTCGAACCGGTTTTCTGTGCTATATAATTAGCACAGATTTCAACATATTTGGTTAGTGTATCGGTGGAATATGCTCCACATGGTATATTATTGGTAAATTCCAATATAGCGTTCTGGGCCATACAATGCAGCATCAGTAATCCGATATCTTTGGATTCTGTTCGAAATGTCTGATAGCCCCACATAGCGTACTTCCTTTTTGGCACGTTGTAATTGGCAAATAAAATCGTCGCCAGCCCAACATTATCGGAAGCGGCTAAACATTTACCATCTTCACTTTTACTGGAGGACACACGGAATTCATAACCTCCAAAAGGGGATAAATATCCCACTTCGATTTCCTCGGTTAGGTTTTCGCCGCCGAGGACGGTGATTTTCATTAATGGCATCACGTCACCATTAATAGTACTTTTTACGATTTCGTAGTGTGCTACTTTTTCCATCATTTTAACTACCTCTTTCATATTACATTATTCGTATACTTCAATACAAAGATTATTATCTTTGTATCTTATTAATATGATATATAACT
>ERZ1034878.646-NODE-646-length-15020-cov-5.418510_pt1 | contig 15020 bp, 20 predicted proteins | sample MGYA00520593_ERZ1034878 | MGnify/ENA primary metagenome ERZ1034878 (study PRJEB33766, sample SAMN09781724) | gut metagenome | biome: gut microbiome | host: Homo sapiens | place: Madagascar | study: EMG produced TPA metagenomics assembly of the PRJNA485056 data set...
CTTTAAAAAAAGAGCACAAAAATAGGGCACAGATTTTTACCGTTATATTTTGCATCATCAATCAATTAATTTTGCCCTGATGCTTTATTGTATAGTTTTTTTGTGGCTTTACTGTAGCGCTTGTAAGCCGTTTAAATATTCAAGACAAGTGTTTATATTGTTGCCTTATAAAAGCCGTTTAAAAGCCGTATATAAAGCGTGCAAAAAGATAAAAAAATAAAGGGAGCGTTTAAACTCCCTTTAAAGTTATTTATGCTTTGCCGTTTCGATAATTATTAATACCGGGGCTAATAATAATAAAAGTAATGTGTGCATTATTCTAAGTTCTCCCCGTTGTCAAATTCTAATGTTTTATCAATGAAACAGAGAGAGCAGAAAACGCTATCAAGCGGATTGTCCATCATTCTAACCGCTTTATAATCGGGATGAAGTTTTATAAAAGCGTTCATAATTTCTAAACATTCTTGTGTCTTTAAGTGTTTAATGCCTAAAGATAGTGCAGTCTTGCGAAGGCTTATGATTTTGTTCCCCTCCGTCAATTCTCCCATCTGATTAATAATATCAAGTTTATATTGTTTCATTTTTCAATCTCCTTTCAGAGGTGGAACGCTCCACCTCTTACAATCATTATAACATTAATTGAAGCGTTTGCAATGCTTATTTTGGTGTAGTCCTGATTAACGGACTCAATTATAAAAGTATCTGTTGATAATTTCAACGCATCCGCCGCGTTTATAATCGTGTCCAATTGACGGACAGAAACCGCAGTAATACAATTGTAAGCCGTAACGCTCATTAAATTCCTTATTGAGTCTTTCAAACCATTTGCCTTGTCTTGCTTCACTCTCTGCCGTTCTTCTTGTGTTCGCTGTGCGTTCGTTGTTCGACAAATATAAATTTGTTTCACAAAGGCCACAAAGGCGGTAGAAGCTATTCATTAATCGCTGCGCTTCCCTGATATCTTGCTCTGTTGGGTTAGCGTTCCCGATTGTTGCAAGTTTTTCTACTTCTTTTTCTCTCATTTGTGCAATTGTCATTTTAGCCATTGTAATACCCTCCTTGACTAATTGCCGAACGGGTAGTATACTAATACTAACCGCTTGGCGGTTGTTATGGTGGAGCGTTCCCGGGTGTGGTTGTTTGGGTTCGCTCCTTTTCTTTACCTATATAATAACACACTCGCCTTTACTTGTCAATAGTAAAATAGAATTTAATTCAAGATTATTTGCGAATTATTCATATAAAAAGCGTTGTACCTCTTGTCTACTGTGTGCCTTGTCTGCTGTGTATAGGCATACCCCTGGGGGATATAGCAAAAAAAATCGGGCAGGGGTGGTTAGCCCTGTGGGGAAATTTTTAATAAAAAAGGCACTCTCAAAAAAACTGTTGACATTCTCATTTACTTGTGGTAGAATAAACGCGACAAGGAAGTGAAGAAAATGCAAACATTCAAAAATGCAATAGGATACATAAGAGTATCAACTGAACAACAAGCCAAAGATGAAAAGTATGGAATAGATGTTCAAAAGCAAGCAATATTACTTTACGCAAACGAAAACGGATATAATGTCATCGATTGGAAGATAGACGAAATAAGTGGGGTGAAAGACGACCGCCCTGCATTAAATGAAATTCTTTATGGAGATAATATAACAAATCCGCCGTTTGAAGCAGTTATTGTGTTTAAAAACGATAGGCTTGCTCGTGACACAAAGTTATACTTTTATTACCTTTACACCCTTGAAAAGAAAAATATAAAACTTTTCAGCACTAAAGAGGAGTTCAACGAGGGTAACGACTTTGCAAATATCTATCGTGCTTTGCTTCAATTTGTAGCAGAACAGGAAAGAAAGAACATAGCATTAAGGACAAGCAAAGGAAGAAGCATAAAGGCATCCTGCGGAGGTTATGCAGGCGGAAGATGCCCTTACGGCTATAAAGTTGAGGCAGGAAGATTGATAATCAACGAAGATGAACGACCGATAGTAGAATATGTATTTAAACGATACGATGAACACATACCAATGTTGACGATAGCAGATGAACTCAATGATTTAGGCTATCGTACTCGAAAAGGAACAAAATTACACGATACAAGCGTCAGAAGTATTGTCAAAAACAGACCTTTGTACGAGGGAATGTATAAATACGGAAAAACAATGAATTGGGTAAAAGGGGTTCACGAACCTATTTTAAAAAGCGAATAAAAGGAGAAAGAAAAAAATGAAAAAGTACAGGCGAGGTATTGGAAGTGTAATAGGAATTATATTAACTATTCTGCTTCTCAAAAGCACGATGTCGGGAACTAACACAAACAGCGTTCCAAATAACGAAACAGCGAGTGTTTCTGTGTGTGCAGTATATAGCGCAGAGTGATTTATAACGGAGGGTAATTATATGTTTTGTAATAAGTGTGGTGCAGAAATCCCGAACGATGCGAATTTCTGCAATAACTGTGGTGAAGTTATAAATGCAATCGAGCCTAAACAAACCGAGCAACAGAATATCAGTAATTATACGATTGTAGCAAGTGGAAGCGGAAGCCGTGCGATGTATAAGAGCTTTGGTCAAGGATATAAAGAAAAAGTAACTACATTCATCTTTTCTACTCCGTTTGATGTACAGCGTACTTTAAACTTGGTAAATGATGCTTTTAAAAAAATCGGATTTGTTAAATCAATGGATGTAAACCGAGGATATTTTTGTGGAATCATAATGATGTCTATTTTTTGGTTTCCTAAATATGAATTTTACATCATCCCTAATGACAATGGCTGTAAAGTTCGTGTTGTTTTAAGTTCGGGGTGGGTTGGTTTGTCACCTCAACTTGGAGATAAAATATATGACGAATTTTTGCAGGAGATGTTCAAGTTAGAACCGTCTGCTAATTTTGGAATAGCTTTATCAAGCAGAAAACCTTATGTTATCGCCGTAAATCAAGTTGGCAGTAATGTTGCAACACAGACCGATACAGTAGCAAAACAAAAACCTAATGTCGGTGGAATGCTTGCAGGGGGATTTTTCTTCGGTCAAGCAGGCGCTATTGTTGGCGGAATGTCGGGAAAAACAAAAAGTAAAAGCATAACAAGAGATGTTTTCATCAAAAACAGACTTGCAAGCGTTATATTTAACAACGGTAGGATATACGAGGGTGAAATAAGAGAGGGAACACCTCTTTACAATGAAGTTATGGCAAAAATTTAATACTTCTTAAAATCAGATAAGCAGATAAAGTCAAAAAGGACTAACGATTTTGTTAGTCCTTTTTATTTTTTTGGAGGAATTATGGGATTATCAAAAACAGAATTAGAAAAAATGTTGTCTAAAATCCTGCAAAATTGTAAAAAGAAGCAAACAGCAGGGGCATTTAATGACTGCTTTTCCGTGTGCCGAATGTTAGAAGAGTATGACAGCAGAGAAGCACACAGAAACAACAGAATTTTGCGTAATTATATAGGCAAAGCAATGAAAACAAGCAATGAAATAGGGGCTTTGTATGATTTATATAAAAAAACATTGCTTTTTGATGCCCCTGTTGATTTTGATGCGTATATGTTGTATCTCGAAATAGACCGACCGCCTTGTGAGAGGTTTTATCAGCCACGCAGAAAAGAATTAAAGCCTGTTGTGGATGCCATACAAGACCTTGTTGACGACAGAATAGACGAATTGTTTTTAACTATGCCTCCTCGTGTTGGCAAAACAACTATTGTATTAATGGCAGTAACTTGGATAATAGGAAGAAACTCCGAAAGTTCAAATCTATATTGTGCGTATTCAGATACTATCACTAAAGGATTTTACAAAGGTATACTTGAAATAATTACTGATGAGCATACATACAAGTGGAAAGATGTATTCCCGGAATACGGAAAAATAACTCCGAGTTCCGAATATGAAACAGTAGATATTGGAAGAAAAAAGAGATACCCAAGTATCACTTGCAGAAGTATTGACGGAACTTTGAACGGTGCTTGTGATTGTGACGGATTCCTTATCGGTGACGACCTTGTAGGCGGTTATGAGCAAGCTATAAGCCGTGAAAGAATGATTACCCTGTGGGGCAAAGTAAATAACAACCTATTGCCAAGAGCAAAGAACCAAGCCAAGAAACTATGGATAGGTACAAGGTGGTCAATTGCCGACCCAACAGGTCAAAGACTTAATATGCTTGAAACCGACAGTGCATTTTCTAATGTTCGATATAAGGTTCTTACAATGCCTGCGTTAAACGAAAACGGAGAAAGTAATTTCAATTACAAATACGGTGTTGGGTTTGATACGCAATATTACATTCAAAGACGAGCTTCATTTGAGAGAACAGATGATATGGCTTCTTGGCTTGCTCAATATCAACAAGAACCTATTGAGCGAGAGGGTTCACTCTTTCCGTCAGAATGTTTCAATTATTTCAACGGAGAACTGCCTGACACAGAACCCGACAGAATATTTATGGCTGTTGACCCTGCATTTGGCGGTGGTGACTATGTAGCTGCTCCTGTGTGTTTTGCTTATGGCGACAGCATTTTTGTTAAAGATGTCGTATACAGCAATTCGGATAAGTCAATAACACAGCCTTTACTTGTACACGCAATAAAGAAATATGGTGTACAGGCAATGCAAGTTGAGGCTACAAAATCAACCGAAGCGTACAAAGAGGGTATAGGTGACTTGCTTTCTGCACAAGGGATGAGAATTAATCTTGTTACGAAGTCAGCACCAAGCAATATAGGCAAAACAGAGCGAATAAAAGACAAAGCACCCGAAATAAAAGAATATATGTATTTCCTCGAAAGCGGATGCCGTTCAAAAGAGTACGAGGCATTTATGCAGAATGTGTTTAGCTTTAAAATATTAGGCAAAAATAAGCACGATGATGCTCCTGATAGTCTTGCAATGGCAATAGGAATGATGCGCCACAGTTCAGGCAAAGTAGAAGCCGTAAAAAGACCATTTTAATTTTCAAAAAACACTTGACTTTTCGCTAAAATGTTTCACAATTAAAATTAGATATAATAAACAAGGAGTGTGATTTTTGGTGCTTTTGCAAGGTAGACGAGTAATCTATACTGATGTTGAAGCGATTACAAGTGAAAATGTAGTTGATGTACTTAACAAAGCAATAATTACTCATATACGCAATAGTGTAGAAATTTCATACTTGTACGGATATTATCGAGGCAGACAAGATATTCAAAAGAAGCAAAAAAAGGTAAGACCCGAAATTAATCATATTGTTACAGAAAACAGAGCAAATGAAATTGTTTCTTTTAAGAAAGGGTTTCTTGTTGGTGAACCTATTGAATATGTAAGTAGAAAGAGTGACGAAAAGTACAGCGAATCACTAACAGAACTTAACGATTATGCTTATTTAGAGGGTAAAAAGAAAAAAGACGGCGATTTAGCAGAGTGGTTTTATATTTGCGGAACTGCATTTCGTATAACATTGCCAAAGGATAGCAATGACGAAAACGAAGCACCATTCAGCATTAACACTCTTGACCCTCGAAACACTTTTGTTGTTTATTCAAGTGCGATAGGTCACAAGCCTATGCTTGGTGTACATTATGTCAAGCACGAGGACGGCTCGTGTACATATTTTGCATATAGTGACATATTTTTGTATGTAATCAAAAACAACAGAATAACAAATCACTTCGAGGACTTCAAAGGTCAACCGCACTTGTATGGCGGAATACCTATTATTGAATATCCTGCAAATAATGCAAGGCTCGGCTCGTTTGAGATAGTAAAAGAGATGCTTGATGCTATCAATCAAGTTGCATCAAACAGAATTGACGCCATAGACCAATTTATTCAAAGTCTTATGGTATTTTGCAACTGCGATATTGATACAACAACTTTCGAGCAATTAAAGGAACTCGGAGCAATTAAGTATACATCTGATTCTTCAAATCCTGCGAGTGTTGATATTCTTAATCAAGAACTTAATCAAATGGAAACACAAACGCTCGTAAATTATATGTACGAAGTTGTACTTACAATATGCGGTATGCCAAACAGAAACGGCGGAAGTTCTACTTCCGATACAGGAACAGCCGTTATTATGCGTGACGGTTGGAGTGCAGCTGAATCAAGAGCAAAAGATGTACAGGCAATGTTCGAGGACTCCGAAAAGCAAACTCTTAAATTCGTAACTTCTTTCATTCGTGAAAAAGAAAAAGATTTTCACTTACCTATATATGCAATTAAAGTAAGTTTCACTCGTGGTAATTATGAAAACCTTTTACAAAAGGCACAAACATTTACTACTCTTGCAAATTGCGATAAACTTCATCCAAAATTGCCGTTTGATATTGTCAGTGGTATGTTCAGCGACCCTGATGCAGCCTACAATATGAGCAAAGACTATATTGAAGAACAGCAAGCAGAATTAAAGCAAAATCTGTTTGAAGATGCAACTAAAAGAACGATGATTGCAAAGCAAAACGCAAACAACAATCCTGTTGAGGTAGAAGCAAATGCTGTATGATGAGGATGAGTTCTACGAATACGCAGATAAAGCATATGAATACCTGTTGACCTATGTAGTCAAGGAATTTAATAAACTAAAATCAAAAGTTTTGTCTTTTGATGAAGTTAATATTCTCAACGAAGTGAATGTTACATACAACACTTTAAAGTCTATAACTTACAATAAGTTTATGGAACTTGCTTCTGCTCAATATGAAAAGTATTTTTTTAATGAAGATGCTTCATATGAGGGTATCACCGAAGAATGGCTGTACGAATTATTGACAGAGGTTGACGAAGTCACAAAATACAGTTATTCTAACGAACTTGACAGAACAAGGCAAAGGTGCTTTGAGGGATTAGTTGCGGTAACATCAGCAGAATTTGCAGTAAAAAGCAACATAGACGATGTTATTAGTACTTCTATGAAGCACTACTCTCGAATGTTACGACAGGAAACAATCACGCTTGCTAACAAAAGTGCCGTAAAGGCAATGAAAGACGAAGGAAGCCAAAAGGTTAAATGGATTACACAAAAAGACGGTAATGTGTGTGACAGATGCAAAGAAAAAAACGGTGTTGTTTATTCGATAGATAAGATACCACCAAAGCCACACATAGGTTGCAGATGCTCGTTGAAGCCTGCATAAAGGAGTTTTTATGAAACTTGACGATAAAAGTATTGAAGTGATAGAAAAATGCTTACACAAGCGAATACCTATCGAGGTTAAACAAGAAAACGGAAAAGTTGTTATTGTTGAAGTAAAAAGAAAAGTTTTAAATAAGTCGTAGATTTATACAATAGGGTATAAATACACAGTCAAAAAGGACTAATGAGATTTCTCGTTAGTCCTTTTTTTCATATATAACAGAGAAGTTATAAAAACACAAAAATCAGAGAAGATTAAAAACACAAATTTAACGGTTAGAGAAAACCTAAAAACACAGGAGGTCATTATGGACATTAAAGAATTATTGGGCGAAGCGTACAAAGACGGTATGACTATCGAAGAAATCAATGCTGTACTTGCAGAAAAAAACTTAGTTGATGCAAATACTTTGCCGAAAAGTGTGTCAAAAGATTTGTTTGACAAGAAAGTATCCGAGTTGGCAAAGAAATCAAAGGAACTTGAAGAATTTAAACAGCTTCATATGAGTGAAGAAGAAAAAAACAATTCGCTTATTGATGAAGCTAACCGCATCAAGTCTGATTATTTAAAGAAAAGTGCAAAACTCGATGTTGAACAAATACTTATCCAAAATAATCTTAAACCGAGCGAGTACGAAAATGTACTTGATAGTTTGGTTACCGAGGATGCAGAAGAAAGTAAATCAAGGGCAAATGCACTTGTAGACCTTGTAAATCTACACACACAACAAGTAAAGGAAGATTTCAAAAAAGAGTTGAGAAACTCGTTGCCAAATCAACCGACAGGCAATCAAGGCGATGATGCGACAAAAAACGATTTCGACAAAATGACCTTAACTCAAAAAATGGAGTTCAAAGAAAAATATCCCGAAGAATATGAAAACTTAAATGGAGGTAATTAATTATGGCAAAAACTTATCTTGGATTGCCGTTTGATGACGATTTGTTCATTGAAAATTGGCAAGCAGAACCGGACACAGTAAAGACTGCACTTATTCAGAGTGGTGCTTTGGCAGACGATGCAACTATTGCAGGAAAAATTGCAACAGGCGGTAATCTTTACACTATTCCGTTTTACAACACATTGTCAGGTGAAGAAGATAACTATGACGGACAGACTGACATCACAGCAGATGAAGCAACAGGCGAAGCACAAACAGGCATTGTTTATGGTAGAGCACACGGCTTTACAGCAAGAGATTTTGTTTATGCACTTTCAAATACTGACCCTATGGGTCATATTGTGTCATCTGTTGCACAGTACCACAACAAAAACAGACAAAAAAGAATGATTGGCATTCTTAATGGTGTGTTCTCAATTACAGGTGATGCCGATTGGGCGAAGCATACAATCGACCTTGCTGTGGCAGAGGGTGCTCCTTATAAGATGGAAGCTACAACTCTTAACAATGCCGCAACACAGGTTCTTGGCGACAACAAGTCAGCTTTTTCTGCGGCTGTTATGCACTCAACAGTTGCTATGGGACTTGAAAATCTCCAAGTTCTCGAATATTGGAAGCAGACAGATGCAAACGGACTTCAAAGACCTGTTGCACTTGCTTCTTGTAATGGTTTTGTAGTTGTAATTGATGACGGAGTTCCTGTTGATACTACAAAGGCAGGCTTTCCAAAATATACAACTTATCTTCTCGGTGACGGTTGTTTAAGATTTGCCAACGGTAAGATTAAAAATCCTGTTGGCATTCAGCGTGACGAAGCAAAGAACGGCGGTCAAGAAACACTTTATACAAGACTTCGTGAAACAATCCATCCAAATGGATTTTCATTCAAAGTGCCGACAACAGGCTTTACAGAATCACCGACAGATGCACAGCTCTTTAATAAGGCTAATTGGGTACGCAAGTTTGATGCAAAGGCTATCCCAATGGCAAAGATTGTAACTAACGGTTAATAAGGTAGGTGAACAGCGTGGATAAGATGCTCAATACATTAAAAACTCTTGTCGAGGTTAAGAATAATGATGAGGATGAAATCCTCGCTGTTTATCTTAATTTGGCAAGACAGGCTGTATTTAACAAGTTGTACCCTTACGGCAATGGTTCAGAAAACATACCCCGCAAATACGATGCAAACATTCTCAAAATAGCTGTTTATTTGTACAACCGACAAGGTAGTGAGGGTGAAACCGCTCACAACGAAAACGGCATAAATCGTACATATGGGAGTGCCGATATTCCGTCAAGTTATCTTAACGATATTGTTTCAATGGTAGGGGGCTTCTGATGCGAGCATTAAGGAGAAATAAGCAACTTATTTATTATGCTTTGTTCAAAGGTAAAGAACCTATCAAAGACGATAACGGTTATAGGACAGGAGAATACAAACTAAATTACAGCGAGTTTAAACCCCTCTATGTAAATGTTTCGGCAGGAAAAGGGGAAGCACAAACCGAATTGTTCGGAACAAATCTTAATTACGATAAGGTACTAACGATATGTGACCACAATTGCCCTATTGATGAAAACACAATTCTTTGCGTTGAGATTGCTCCGAATAATACAGAATGCACCTATGACTATGTTGTAAAAAAAGTGCTCCGCTCTCTTAACAGTATATCAATAGCAATAAGCAAGGTGGATGTTAAATGAACATTTCAATAAACGGATTAGATAGCACTATTTCACATATGAAAACGCTAAACGATAACTTGCTTAATAAGACTTCAACGCTTGTTGCACATCTTATAAAAGCAGGATATGAGGTAGCAGATTACCGTTTTGGAATAGCACAATATGACGGTACAAACGATGTTTCGTTATCAATGTCATTTAGTGGGAATACAGCCACGCTTACAGCAAGCGGGCAAGCCGTTTTATTCATTGAATTTGGGTCAGGCATAACCTTTACCGAGGTAAATCCAAAAGCCGTTGAATTAGGCTTTATACGAGGTAAATACGGAAAAGGCAACGGCTCAAAGCCGAGTTGGGTATATGTCGGTGAACAGGGAAGTAACGGTCAGTTTTTGCGAAAAACAAAAGACGACCAGATTGTTGTAAGAACAAAAGGTAATCCTCCTGCTAATGCAATGTATGAGGCCTCAAAAACAGCAAGGCAAAAATTGATTTCAGAAGTAAAGGAAGTGCTTTTCAGTGATAGATATTGAAAACGAAATCTTTACAGGTTTAGCAGAACGGCTTGAAGCAAAGTTTACGAAAATAAACATTGTAGGAGAAGAACAAAACGCTCCTGCTGAATTTCCTACTGTTTCTATCGTTGAAACTGATAACTTTACAAGTCAACCTTACGCAGACAGTTCGGAGGAAGCGTTTGCAGAGGTTACATATACAATCAACATTTACAGCAATTTAGGTCAAGCCAAAAAGCAAGAAACTAAAAAGATTTTACAAGAAATAGACCACTTTATGTTGAACAAAGGTTTTACGAGAGTGGGTCAGCAACCTATAACAATAAACAATTCGACAGCTTATAGGTTGGTTGTCAGATACAACGGTGTTGTTTCCGACAATAAAGAAATTTACAGGAGGTAGCATATGATTAAAGAACAAAATTCGAGTACATACAAAACTTTCCTTATGCAAAAGAAAACAACAGCATATGAAAAGTTGTGCGATATTAAGGATTTCCCTGATTTGGGCGGTGAACCTGAAATGTTGGAAACTACAACACTTTCTGACCCGGTTCAAACCTTTATTATGGGTATTCAAAATAGTGATTCAATGGCGTTCACAATGAATTACAATCCAAAGGTATACAAGGAACTCAAAGCACTTCAAGAAGCAGGCACGGAACTTGATTTGTCTGTATGGTTCGGTGGTACTGAAAACGCAGGTGTTATTACACCAACAGGCGACTTTGGAAAATTTAATTTCAAGGGTACAATCTCCGTTTATGTAACAGGCGGCGGAGTAAACGAAGTAAGAGGTATGACATTGTCAGTTGCACGTTCAACAGTAATTACACCTGACTTTGGTGAATAATAAGAAAAGGAAGTTAGACTATGAAGCAAATTACAATTAAACACGATGATAAGCAGTATACGCTTGAATTTACAAGAAACTCTGTAAGAAAGTTGGAACAGGCAGGCTTTGTAATTCAAGATATTCAAGCAAAGCCTGCTACACTTATTCCAATGCTTTTTGAGGGTGCTTTTGTATCAAAGCACAAATATATCAAAAAGGATGTTGTTGAAGAAATCTATAACAATCTTGAAAACAAAGATGAAATTATTGGTGCTTTGGCTGAAATGTATCAAGATACTTTACTTTCTATTATAAGTAATACAGACGAAGAACTGGGAAACTTGAAATGGGAGAAGAATTGGTAAGTGGTTCGGCTCTCCCTATTGGGGAAAGAGTTGATGAGTCGGCTCTTTCCTCGTTTTCATTTTCAAAGGAATTTGAAGAACATTTACCGTACTTCTTGTCGGTAGGAATGACTTATGAACAATACTATGACGGTGATGTTGATTTGTGCAAGCATTATCGTAAAGCAGACGAAATAAATAAAGACAGACAAAACGAAATATTGTGGTTGCAAGGTCTTTATATTTACGATGCTTTCCTTAAAGTCGCTCCTGCTTTTCGTTCTATGGGTGCATCGAAGCCTGACGACTACCCGAAAGAACCGTATCCGCTTACAGAAAAGGAACAATTAAGACGAGAAGAAAGAGATACGAAAAAACGATTTGAACAAATGATAGAAAAGATGACAGAACTATCAACTGAGGAGAGGAGTGACGAAGATGTCAACAACGACAGTTGATAACATTCAAATTGTAATATCGGCTGATACACAAAAGGCAATAAGTAATATCGAGAAAGTCACAGCCTCTTTAAGCTCTGTTGGAAGTGCAACCGATAAAGGCATAAAGCCTATGAGCAAAGCCACCGATGCACTAAAAAAAATTGATGCTTCTCTTTCGGCAGCTTTACTTAAAGTGACAAAGTACGCATCAGGTGCTTTCAAAGAAAGTAACGACTATGTAGAATCAATTAACCTTTTCAATGTAACTATGGGAAAAGGTACAGAGGCTGCACAGAAATACGCTAACGAATTGCAAAATTTAATAGGTATTGATAGTAAAGAATGGATGAGTTATCAAGGCTCGCTTAATCAAATGCTTGTGGGATTTGGAACTGCCGAAGATAAGGCAAACGAAATGTCACAGCAATTAACACAAGTGGCATATGATTTATCTTCTGTGTGGAATGTTGATGTATCAGAAGCGTTCCATAAAGTTCAAAGTGGTTTGTCAGGTCAAGTAAAAGGCTTGAAAACTTGGGGTATCAATCTTTCTGTTGCTCAATTACGAGAAACGGCACTTGCACACGGAATAACTCTTTCTACTGCAAAAATGACTGAACAGCAGAAAGCAACACTTCGTTACATAACTATTATGGAAAAAACGAAGAATGTACAGGGCGACTTGGCAAGAACAATTATTTCTCCTGCAAACGCAATGCGTATTCTTAACAATCAACTTGTTTTGTTAAAGCGTGCGTTTGGTCAAATAGTATCTGTACTTGTGGCAAAATTTATACCATATGTTCAAGCTGCCGTAAAAGCAATTACACAACTTACTGAAAGTGTAGCCAAAGCGTTTGGATATAAATTACCTGACATAGACTATGCCGGTATGCAGTCCTTGTCATCATCTGCCAATGATTTGGATGAGAATTTAACCGACAGCACAAGAAGTGCAAAAAAATTAAAGAAAACTTTAGCAGGATTTGACGAAATCAATCAATTAGCCGACTTTTCGGACAGCACAAGTGACCTTAACAGTGCTCTTGGCGGAGGTTTACCGGGTGACTTTGGTCTTGATTTTTCGCAGTACGCTTATGACTTTGACGGTGACATCATAACAAACAAAGTAAACGATGTGCTTCAAGATATTTTAGGCATCGGCGGATTCTTGTTCCTTGTTTTAGGTATTCTTCTTACATTTTCAGGTGCGAGTATTCCTTTAGGCTTGGCTCTTATTGCTTCAGGAGCAATGATGATTGCAACTGAAATCAGTCTTAATTGGAACGAGACAAAAGATAAAGTTACGACTGTTATAAGCGGAATAATGGCTGTTGTCGGTGCTTCGGTGCTTGTTATTGGTGCAATACTTGCTTTTTCAGGTGCAAGCGTTCCACTCGGTATAGGTTTAATGATAGGCGGTGCTTTACTTTTAGGCAGTGCAGTAGCATTGAATTGGGGTGGAGTGACAGACAAAACGCAGACTGTTATTACAGACATAATGGAAACTGTAAGTGTTGGACTTTTGGCTATTGGTGCAATACTTGCTTTTTCAGGTGCAAATATTCCTTTAGGCATAGGCTTAATGATAGGCGGAGCAGCTCTTTTGGCAAGTTCCGTTGCGTTAAAATGGAAAGCCTTGAAACAAAATATAGGTTCTGTAATCGCAGACATCCTAAAAAAAATAGGCGGTGCTTTAATTGTTATCGGTGCTGTGCTTGCTTTTTCGGGCGTTGCTTTGCCTCTCGGTATTGGATTAATGGCAGCCGGAGCATTTTCTTTGCTTGTTGGTCAGGGTATGTCAGAAGTCAATTGGGATAAACTTAAAGGCAAAGTGAAATCAATCGTTTCCACAATGTTAGGTATTGTAGGCAATGCGTTATTGGTCGTAGGTGCTCTTTTGGCATTTTCAGGTGTTGCGTTACCTCTTGGAATAGGATTGATGGTTGCAGGTGCCGGTTCTTTGCTTGTGGGTGCTGCAATGAAAGTTGATTGGAACGCTGTTCCTAACCAAATAAAAAAAGTAATGAACGGTGTAATCAGTTGGGTTGAAAAAGGTATAAATAAAGTTATAAGCCTTATCAACAGTTTCGGATTCAGTTGGGATGTTCCAAAATGGCTACAAAAAGTTGTCGGATTTGAAAAGTTTGAAGTGAGCTTTGCTCTTTCCAAAGTAAGTATCCCTCGACTTGCAAACGGCGGTGTTGTCGATGAGGGGCAAGCCTTTATTGCAAGAGAACGAGGAGCTGAACTTGTAGGTAATGTCGGAAGCAAAACAGCCGTTATGAATAATGACCAAATTGTAGAATCTGTTTCAAACGGTGTATACCGTGCAATGAAAGAAGCTATGTCGGAAAATACCGAAGACGGTCAAACCGAAATCAATGTTTATGTGGGCGGAGAACTTGCATACAGGGATTTTGTAAAACGGCACAATGCCGAAGTCAATGTCAAAGGCTATTCGCCTCTAAAGATTTAAGGAGGTAAATATGACATTTTTAACGATTGACGGAAATTCAAAATTAAAAGTTCCTGCTACTTTGCAAGTTGATTTACAAGACTTGCAAAGTTCGGAAACAGGCAGAACACAAAACGGCAATATGTATATTGATAGAGTTGTCGGCGGTGCAAAAGCGAAACGCAAGGTAAGTTGTACTTGGAAAGGCTTGTCGCAAAGCGAAATATCCGCTTTGCTTCAAGCAATGAGTAAAGCCTCGTTTTCTATCAAATACCCTGACCCTTATACAGGCTCATTTAGAACAGCAACAGTATATGTTGGTGACAGGTCTGCTCCTATGTTTAAAACAGGAGCAACGAAGCCTGATAAAATTATATGGGAAAGTTTGTCGGCAAATTTTATAGAACTATAAAGGAGAAAGGCTATGTATGAATTAAAAGACAATGTTATGAAAGCCTATTCAAGCGAAAGCAGAGAAATAGGGGTAAGAGCAACATTTAACGATAAAGTAGTTATTACAGGGGAAAACATAAAGTCTTATACTATTACCGATTCAGTGGGCGGTACAGATAGTCTTTCTCTTGGAAACGCTTGCAGTAAACGACTTGAAATGAGTATTCTTGTGCCGCCTGAACTAACAGGTATTGAGGCAGCGAAAGTACAAGTAGAAATCGGAATTGATGTTGACGGAACTATTGAGTACAATCCTTTAGG
>ERZ1034878.648-NODE-648-length-15005-cov-4.399197_pt1 | contig 15005 bp, 19 predicted proteins | sample MGYA00520593_ERZ1034878 | MGnify/ENA primary metagenome ERZ1034878 (study PRJEB33766, sample SAMN09781724) | gut metagenome | biome: gut microbiome | host: Homo sapiens | place: Madagascar | study: EMG produced TPA metagenomics assembly of the PRJNA485056 data set...
TGTCGCACACTATCACCAACGCCTCGGTAATTGATGGTCGATTCGACTACGCATCTGGCAGCCAGAAAACTCGCTATTCCACATTTGCGGTAGCATACGGCAACCCGAAGAACCACTATGAAGATGCCATCGCAACGGGGCAGCGCGTCGAACTTGTACGCCGCCATAAGATTAACCGTCTTGATATTACGGCGATCGGCTGTACGCGTGAATCTGAAGCGCAACGCCGCGGGCACTGGGCGCTAATTTCCAACCAGCTTGACCAGCAAGTTAGCTTTAAGGTTGGCATGGAAGGGTTATTCTTTATTCCGGGTAGCGTAGTCGCGATCGCCGATACAAACATTTCTGGCGGTTTTGAGACGCGCGGCGGTCGACTGTTGTCAGACCCGGGCACGCGTACCGTGCTGAACACGGATAGCGAAATCACGTTCCGTCCTGGCGATAAGTTCCTTGTACGCACCGATAGCGGAAATGTTGAGACTCGCGAGATCGCCAGCGTCAACGGCAACAAGGTAACGTTAAAAACCGCACTGGACGCCAACCCTATTCCTGACCAGCCGTTTTGCGTTGATGGTGACGATATCCAGTTGCAGAAATTCCGCATCACCGACCTTGAGTATGACGACTCTACCAGCACTTTCTCGGTGCGCGGGATTGAATACAACGATAGCAAATATGATGCCGTTGATAATGGCGCTCGCCTTGACCCCGGCATCTTTACGCAAGTGCCAGACGGCGTAATGAAGGGGCCGGAGTCAGTGACCATCACCCCGTCGCAGATTTCATCGCAAGGCCAGCTAATCACCAACGTGGATATTGTATTCCCTCCGGTGAAGGATGCCGTGGTGTATGAAATCCAGTGGCGACGCACCAGCTTGCAGAATATGGAAATCCAGTGGGGTAACGACTGGGTAAACATCCCACGCACGGCATCGAACGGCGCGCACATCCCTAACGTGTTTTCCGGTAACTACCAGGCACGCGTCCGCGCGATCGGTATGGGCGAGATTTCATCTCCGTGGGTGTCATCCGCAATCACGCCGGTGGAAGGCCGTCTCGGTGGGCTTAACGCGCCAATCATCACCAACGCAATTTCGGGCCTCCACCAGATTCTATGGAAGTGGAATCACAACAACGCCGCTACGGATATCTCTTACACCGAGCTTGAAGTGCGCAAGACCGGTGAGACTGAATGGAAATTCCTTACCAACGTCCCATATCCAGGGGCGGAGTATGCGCAAACATCGCTGGAGTTCGGAATTTACCAGCAGTTGCGCGCCCGTGTAGCGGATAAAATCGGCAACCTGTCGGACTGGTCGGCCCCGTTTGAAGGGCAGGTGAGTGACAAAGTTGACGAGTACATGAAGGGGCTTGATGACGAGTTCTTGACTTCCGAGGATGGTAAACGCTTCCAGGAAGCAATCAACACGATCCCGCAGGGTATTTACGAGGCGATGCTCACCGACGCGCAGCAATTGTTCAACGCCCGCGCCGAGTACAAGGGTATTTATGCAGAAATCTCGGTCGCGTATAACGTGGCGGCAGATGCCCACCAGGCGGTAGCGCAACTGGAAACGTTGATCGGTACTCGCCTTGATGATGCTGAAGCGGCAATCCACACGTTGCAGACCGCGCAGAGCACACAGGAACAAGCGTTCGCCCAGTATCAGCAAACTGTTGCCGCTAAGTTCGGGGAGCAGGAAGCCGCCATCCAGCAGGTACAAACGGCAACGGCGGACGTGGCGGGCGCGCTGGCTGAGTACAAGACCCAGGTAGCGGCACAGTTCGGTCAGCAGTCCGCAGCTATCGAGCAGAAGATGACGTCTTCGTTTAACCACTCCGGTGGCAGCGCCACGTATAGCCTTAAGGCTGGCGTGACGTATAACGGGACTTACTATGATGCGGGTATGCAGCTTTCCGTTGTGACGTCTGGTAGCGCAGTTAAATCACGTATTGCGTTCAAGGCGGACCAGTTCTACATCATGCACCCATCTAATGGGTCGCTTTCGTCCGCGTTTATCGTTGACGGTGGGCAGGTGTACATTGACACGGCACGCATCAAGGATGCGTCAATCAACTTTGCGCAGATCACGGACACGCTGCAATCAAATAACTTCGCTTCAGGGTCACGCGGCTGGCGTATCCAGAAAGGCGGCGCTGCGGAGTTTAACGAAGTAACGGTCCGCGGCAACCTGTACGCCACATCGGGTAACTTCGGATTCTCAGGTGGGACCGTGACGATCGACAAGACAGGCGTAAACGTGCCGTTACCTGGTGGGGGCCGGGTGAAAGTAGGGACGTGGTAAATTCGAAGGGGCCATCCGGCCCCTTTTCAATACATATTCGGGATGACGAGTAGCGGGGTAGGTACGGCAATATTTTTACCTGGCATCTGGAATTGCTGCCGTGAGTAGTTGCCGATGACGCGGTTTTTAGCGACGCGCACATTATTACCCGCCATACGTATACCGTTCATGCGGACGTGGTTATAGCCACCGTTGTTCTGAATCAGCGCGCCGGTGTATGAAAGCTGGATCAGGCTGTTTCCAATATTCTGGTCGCTCATTCCGATGTTAATAGTGCGGTCATATACGAACGGCTTGTTCACCGTCGAGAACGTGACCTGATTCTGGTTATTCGTCATGGTGATCCCGGCCCCAGGCGTGGGTGGTGTATTGTTGAATATCACCAAGTCCATGTCCACCGAAGCTGCCACATCGTCGATACCACCATAGGACGCGTTGCGGACGATAATACTGCCGCCATCGAAGCCTACTGATACGTTGCCGTCATCCCAGCGGGCGAACGGGACACCGCTAACGGGCAAGGCCATACTCCCGTTGACGCGCACGCGCTTCGCGTATCGGCAGGTCATCAGCTTAGCCACGTTGGATATTGCGGTGAAGTCCGTTGAGTTAGCTACAAGCAGGCCCGCGTTGCGCGAACCAACCGGCAGCACTTCCATTATGACGCCAGCCCATTGTGGTAAGCCAGAGTACGCGCCATACGCATCCTCTCCGCGCAGGGTGATACCACTATTACCGTTGCGAGTAACCGACGTAACGTAAAACGGATCGGGTATTACCAGGGTCTGGTCAAATACCTCAATCACTTCTACCGGGCGAGTGAGAGCGATGACGACCTGCGACCCCGCCGTAAGAGGGGTGTTAATGGTTAGCGTCTTGTTGGACTGTGCCCGCTGGTTAAAGCTGGTGCAGTATGACGGCGCGCGAAGTCCCGCGGTGATCTCCATGCGCGGTCTTCCGTCGTTATAGTCGATAAGTATTCCAGCGCCCATTATTACCACTCCCGTGATTTAACTGATACTGTGCCTGAGAAATTGCCGTCGCTATCTGAAGACAGACCAGTGAAGCGCATGTCCACATCTCCTGCCGGGACTTTTTGCCCGTCAACGTAGCGCAACATGCAGCTACCGTAAGCAACCGTAATGCAATCGCCGTTGTTGCGGCCCCCGGCGCAACCGGACAAAAGAACCGCACAAATCATAATTAAAGTTTTCATGTTATCATCTCCTATATTTGGTTGAGTTTTAGTATTACACCTCTCAACCAGGATTGCAACCAATTACGAGGATTTAGCTATGGCAGCGGGTACGCTCTCCGTAACGAACAATAGCAAGGCGGTAGTAGGGGCCGGCACAACGTTTACCGCGTTCAAGGCTGGCGACTTCTTATCGCTGGTAGTAGGGCAAGTGCCTTACACCGTAGCGATCGCATCAATCGAAAGTAACACGGCGCTTACGCTGGTGTTGCCGTTCGACGGCCCAACGGCAACCGGCCTTGCGTGGGATGGCGTTAAGCGCGATACCATGTCACTGGCAACGATGGGCGTTACCGTACAGGCTCAAAAAGCATTGCGCTTGATGATCGCAGATGAAAACAACTGGCGTGCAATCTTCGGCGACGCTGAAGAAATCACGGTGACGTTACCTAACGGGCAGGTTATGCAGGGCATGTCATGGGGCTATCTGTCGCAGCTAATGAAGCAGATCGACCCCGTAGAAATGCGCAACCTGCAACAACAGGCCGAGACGGCAAAAAACCAGGCTGTTACTGCGAAGGGTCAGGCAGAATCAGCGCGCGATGCGGCTAATACAGCAAAAACTGGTGCGGAGAACGCGCGCAACCAGGCCAACACCGCCAAAACCGGCGCAGAATCCGCGCGCGATGCGGCTGATACAGCAAAAACTGGCGCGGAGAACGCCCGCAACCAGGCGCAAGGGTATCGCGACGAAGCAGAGCAGTTTAAAAACCAAATCAACCCATCACAGTTCACGCTTAAGTCGCAAAACCTTAACGACGTAGCGAACAAAGATACGGCGCGGGACAATCTGTCACTAGGCCGCACTCAGCGTGCGCAATTTGCGGGGGTGGACCTGTCTAAAAGCGACTGGCCCGGCTTAAAGTTTATTACAACTAGCATGTCACCAACAGAGGTAGGCTATCGCGTTGACTTTGAGCATGATTCGAGTGATAACCGCATGGCGCTCTACTGGCGAAATAGTTCAGATAACAATGGGCAGGCCGCCGTCCACTTCACCCCGCCTGCCAGCGGGCAGACGCGATTTATTGCATACAAGGAAGAAGTAAACCTGCCCGAAATTACAGGCTGGGGCGTAGCGTATCCCTCGCAAGGGCCAAGGGCGACGAACGCCACAAACCTTGAGCCTGGGCTTTATTGGGGTACCGTCGCTGACGTCGGCAATCCAATTTCAGGAACACTCGGCATGTCGATGCTTCAAACATCAGGTTCATCCGCCAATTACCGCTGTCAGTTGGTGTTTCAGGATAGCGCGGGCGGGGCGATGTATCTCCGTTCCAGTAATAGTGGCGTTTTTGGTAACTACAAGCAGGTAACTACCTCTGCGGTGTCGGATGAGCGCCTGAAAACTGTCCGGGGGAATCTTAATCTAGAAGGTGCGCTGGATAACATAAACCGAATGGATTTTAAAATTTTCTCGTTCCTGAGTGATGGGCCGGAACGTAGTTACCGACGCGGCGTTATCTCGCAGCAGATCCGCCAGATTGATAAGCAGTACACGAAAGAGATCGGCGGGTACTATCATCTTGATCAGACGCCAATGCTATTGGACGCCCTAGCGGCAATTAAAGCATTGCGGGCGCGTGACGAGGCTAATAAAGCGGCGATTGCAGAATTGAAAGCGGCGATTGCAGAATTGAAAAAATAAAAAAAAGGGCCATACGGCCCTTTTTTTTAGTTTGAGTTTTCCCAGTCCATTTTGCGCCGCACCAGCGGGCTTTCGTAATATTCCTTCCCATCCACTTCCACTAAGGGCCAGTCGTTCACTATAACGTATGGCTCCGCGATATCCTCAATCACGCCGTGCGCGCTTTGTGGCCCTAACGACACACCCACCAAGATAACACCGGCAACGCGACGGGTAAGATACTCGCGAGCGCAACGCGCCTCCACCAGTCCTCGACGTATGCCGCTGGCGGCCTTAACCTCGTAGGTCCATACGGCATCGATCATGTGCTCACGGTAGTCGGGGCCAGATTTAACCTTGCGTTTACCGACCATAATAATATCGCCGCGGTCGATGGTGTTGGCGCTAAACAGGCCAGTACGCATAAGTAAGCCTTGCGGTATGCAACTACGCCCGCCTGCCTGCCCTTCAAGGTACATGCCCGCGAACATCTCGCCCAGCACACCGACGAGACGGCTTTGTTTGCACGCGTCAGACTTTAAACGCCACTGGTCAAACTCTATGCTCGCTAACATTGCCGCCAGATGGAATTGTTTACCTGATATTTCATATTCGCCGTACATTATGAATCCTGCATTGCTGCGGGCCGAAGCCCGCGATTAGAATTATTTCAGTGCGCTACGCACCAGTGTTTTTTCCATGTTGCGGAAGTCTTCCGGCGTCATGAGGATTTTCGATCCGTCTTCGCCGGTGAGCACGACCCTAGGCTGGACGTCCTGGGCTACGACCCCAAAATCGCGGGCCTTAACAGTCTTCGCAAACGAGGCCACCGTATCCTCGGCGACGCGCATTGCACTGTTATACGCATTAATCTCGCTATCCAGCCGCACGGACAGGTCTGGCTCCATGAGGTTCTTGTCCGATTTTACCTTTACATGCCGACCCTTGAGGCTGTCAAATTGTGCTGCCGTTGTGTCGATCTGAATTTCGTCGTGCACGGTCATATACGACTCACCAAGCAGTGCGGCATACGCCACCAGGTCAACAATATTATCTTCCTGGTGCTTGCGGTGCTGGCGTACCAGCTTCAGGCAGATCATAAAGGTCCACGCTTCTTGCTCGGTCAGATCGCGACCGGTAAGCGCGTTAAACACGGCAGCGATTTGCTTCGCGCTGCGTTCTTCTTTCGCACCGTCATAGCCGTTTTCTTTCCCGCGCTGTTCCATAGTGGCGGCGGCGTTCTTGCAATATTCGTATGCTTTCATGATGTTTTCCTTTTTAGTGGGAGGCGGTATTGCCTCCCGATGCGTTAACTATAGTGCAACCAACCTATTGGTTGCAAGTGAATTTTGCAACGTTTATCGCATAAATTTTCGGGACCAGATCGCCACACGCCCGACGAATTGCCGCGATGTTCTTCGGGCAGTCCTCAATGATGACCAGCTCCGACACGTCTGCATAGCACACCATTTTGAACACAACGCACGCCTTAAACTCAGGCGGAGGGGTGTCGTCCAGCATGTGACGCATGAACAACCTGCCTACGGGGAATACTTCCAATTGCTCGGCTGTGGTGTCCCAGCATTCTAGCTGCCGGTTGGTCAGATACGCGATCTCGAAGCCTTGCTCTTTGTACATGGTCAGCAGCGGCAGCATATCCATGTTCAGATCTTCGCGAACGTGCGCTTTGTGCCACTTTGCCCAAAAGGTTGATTTAGTTTTTATCCCCGGCACCAGGTCGGCCCGCGCATCGCTTGAACCATTAATAACGCCATCAAGATCACAAATCAGTAGTTTCATTTTAAACTCTCAATAAGGGTGTAACGGGCGCTTCGCGCAGTAAAGGAGTTGCACACGAAATGGCAACGCTGAGTCATGACAAGCCAACCGGTGAGGTCAAGGCCCATGATGCGTCCGGGATGAGACGCGCGCACCACATGATTGCGCCGCGGGTCAATGCCGTAGTCTTTTTGCATTCGGTCTACGACCGCGGGGTCGCGGTCAACGATTAAGATATTCAAGGAGTTCTCCTTCGCTCATTATTTCAATTTGTGCGCTGCCGATGGGTGGCGCTTCGTCAAAGATTATCAATTGCTGGCACTTGTTATTGCTCGGCCCGACTTCACCGGTCACAGCGTGTATAAATCGGATACGCCAGTCCAGAAGAATTATCATATTGGCGGTCTTCCGGGCCAGCTTCGCCCACTTCGTCGACGTGTCCTGATTCAGTAGCATGACCGTCCGGCGACCGTGCGCCGCGCGTTCCACCCACGGCAGTGGGTCGGAATACGGCGGGTTGCACCATTTCCACCCTTTCAACTCTGCCCAGTCCACATCAAGCGCGCTGTGCTCCGCCGTGAAGTAACGCGGGAGCAGGTGGTTCGCATCGCTCGCCGCCATGTCATAACGGAATCGGTACTTCCGGCGCAGCGGTTTAAATAATGCAGGCGGCGTGCGCCAGCTATCTTTCTGCTCACTCTTCGTCATTCTGCGGGTCCAGTGCATATAGGGCAATCTTTTCGTATTTGCCGACTATGCGATGCACGCGCTTTGCGTCCTCTTCACTACGTGGGCGCGCATCCGGGTAGTAGCTACCAGTTTGAGTATTGTGCCACGCCACAAGCACCAAATCTTTACGATCAACCTTAGACTGGCGACCCTTCGGTCGCACGTACTCCTCCGCACGTTTGCAGTGCTCACGCAGCCCGTCGGCGGTGATCCGGTTTAGTGCAACGCTGGTGGTGTACCCTGTGCGCTGCATAATCCCCATCAGTTCGAAAAGCAGTTCGAAGCGCTCCTCTAACTCCCGGCGCACTTTCTTCTCTCCTTCATATAGCGCCTGGTTGGTGTCCGCCAGCGCGTTCGCGCGTTCGGCCTGTTCGCGGGCTTCGAGGCATTGCGCGGCCCAGTAATCTTTTTCTTCTTGTAAAATTTTCATCTATTTAGTCTCCGTAGTGCGGATTTCATCGCGTGGAATAAATTTGCCGTCCATCTCTACCCAGCAGACCCCGTAGCGCCATTGGGTGTTGCGACCTGTTTGCTCTACGTACACAGTCCGGCATTCGTAGCGTTCCGAGTAGTAGACACCCGCGGCAGGTACGCAAACACAAACGGCAATCATGAGGGTGAGGAGCACCCAAAATCGAAGGTCGCCGTCGTAGTCGAAAAATAATGATTTCATATCACTGTCTCCGGGTATTAAAAAGGGCGTCCAAACCGGACACCCTCAATATAATGCAACCAATACGGTTATGCAACCAATTTACGAATAAAAATTTGGGTCGCGCGCAACGTCTACCAGATACAGGTTACTAATGCGGTTGCCGTAATGGCCTGGTGTGCGTTGACGGCACACTACGGCATAGCCTGGAGGGATTGTATTGCCAGTCTCAATAATCCACGCCACGCGTGCGCCAGACAGCGTCTTGCCGTTGCATTCGATACGAGTACCGCCATCGGCCGTGTTAAGGTTGCCGATCTTGCAGCCTGTGGACTTCAGGCGAATGACGCCGGTCTTGCTGTCGTAGGAAAAAAGCTGATTGGTCATTGCCACTGAAAAGTCGATGGCGTCAAATGTAGTATTCATTTTAAATTTTCCTCGTTAACCGCTATCGCGAAGCCGCGTGGGGTGAGTGAGCGGATTAATTTTGTACGAGCGGATTTACCACCGAGGCGACTATACTGTTTCGAGTACCCTTTTTCAACGAATACCGGCTTTTTCTCTGGCATACGGAAGCCGTTGCCGGTCCATAAGCAGGTCAGCTTCGGATATGAATCGCGGGCGTTGATGTATTCAGGGAAGAGCGGGTGTACGTCATCCTCCGGCAGATATCCCCCATACTCCCACGGGTCAAACGAGTGGTCTGGTTTACGCCATTGGGTAGAAAGCACGCTGCGCGGATTCTCAATCATATATGGCACTTCGAAGAAATCACCCAGGTAAGCTGCAATCTTCGCGGTGCGCACCGCCTTAAGCTGGAAGGTAGGGTCTTTTGCACGCTTACGAGGGAAAGCTGGCGCACCGCTCACCGCCAGATCAGTACACGGCGGGAATGCGTAGATGATATCCGGCGTACCGAAATCGCCATTCATCGCGCGGTCTACAAAGTCCAGATCAATAAACTCATTGCGATATCGGATCCCGCGACCATAAATCCTGTAATCCAGGTAAGACCCGTGATCCGCTTCGGAGTAGTTGAAGCAATAACACTTATGCCCCATCTCGGCAGCACGCTCAATCATCAAGCCGCTGCCGTCAAACAATGACCAGATTGTCATTTTAGCAATAGTCATTTGCGCGCCTTTTTAGCTTTCATGTATTCCATTAAATCGTCCTGTATATCTCTCTTACTGTCGCGACGTTCGGCGACCAGTTCATCCAGTGTGCCACGCGCCTGGATAATGTAGACGAATACTGGACGGGGGTGTCCTGCTTGCATCTGGCGAACCGGCCCGATACGCTCCACGATCTGCGAAAAGTGCTCAAAGTTCCAGGTGTCGGAGAAGATTGCCAGGTGGTGACCGCCATCCTGCAAGTTAAGGCCGTGGCCCGCCGATGCCGGGTGTGCAAACATGATGGGGATCTCGCCTCTGTTCCACGCCTCCATATCCTTATTCCCCTGCTTACCTTTACCCAACGCAACGCCGTGCGGAAATTTCTTCTTAAGACGAGCCAGGTCATGTTTATACTGATACGCGACGAGCAACGGCGCACCGTTCAACTCCTCCACGATACTTTCCAACGCGTCCAGCTTCGCATCGTGAATTTTCACCCACTCGTCGGTACGTTCGCCGTCTTCGTCCACCTTATACACGGCCCCGGATGCAAGCTGAAGGCACTTAATTGTCTTCGATGCAGCGTTCGCCGCTTCCACTGTTCCGCTTTCCAGTTCGGCAAATAGCTCGCTTTCAAACTGGTCGTAGATCTTGCGGGCTTTCTTCGGCAGGTCCACAACAACCGGCGTATAGATTGGCTTGTCACATCCGAAGTATTCAGCCGCGTCAACGGTGAGGGATACATCAGACAGGCGTTGTTGTATTTCTTTCCCGGAGTTTTTTAGCGGGGCGTGCTGCATAGTGAAGCTGCCAGGCTTAACAGGCTTGCTAATAAACCAGCGATCCGTGAATGCCTTATAGCTACTTCCGAGGCGTTCGCCTCCGTCGACAAACCACGTCTGACCCCATAGGTCTTTCAGTCCGTTTGGCGCGGGTGTGCCGGTAAGGTTAATCCAGCGCTTGACGTGCTTATGTGCAATAGCCGCCAGTGCGCGAGCGCGCTTGCTGCCCTGCTTGCTGCGGTAGCCTTTCAGCTTAGTGGATTCATCGGCAACAACGACCGTAAAGGGCCACTCGTCGCCGCAATACTCGACAAGCCACTCAACCACATCATAGTTAACACAAACCACGTTAGCGTCGCTCTCAAGCGCAGCGATACGGTCCTGCTCTGGTCCGGTGCCGTCTACTACCAGCAGGGCGGGGAATCGCCATTTTTCTTGCTCCGGGGGCCATGTACCGGACGCAACGCGCAGCGGGGCCAGCACCAGTACGCGGTCCTCCTGGTTTGACAGGATGCCAGTCTGGAACATTTTATTCAGCGCCCACATGGTCGCGCCGGTTTTACCCGACCCCATTGTCGCCCAAATATTGCAGCGCTTATGCTTGAGGATGAACGCGGTTATCAACTTCTGATATTCGCGACGTCGGAAACGTGCCATATCTTTATTCCGCCTTTTTCCAGACTTCGGTTTCACTGTTCCAGTTCCTTTTTGTGGCGGCGTAGTTGGTGCTGTGCCCGATGTGTACACCCGTCGCCCGGAAGCTCTTAAATTTTTGCCAGCACACCGTCAACGGCAGCGGGTGATTCATGCCAGCAATAAACCATACGCGATCGCCTGGTTTACATTCGCCCAGCTTGGTGAGTCGATATCGTTCTTTCATCGTCATGTCTCCCAAAAATGGCGGGACAAGCCCGCCGTATTAATTATTTTTGCTCTGCGCGGTAGCGGCGCTGCCGTTCGCGCTCTTTCTTATTGCGGCATGATTTGCACTCGGCCCGATACCCGTCTGGACTGCGCGCAGTCTTACCGGTGTATTTGTGGAATTGGGATAGCGGTTTAACGCAGCCGCAATTACTACAACGTTTTTCTTCAATCATCTCTAAAATCCTCTATATGGCTAACTGGCACACTATATCGCTACGCTACCAATTCAGCAACCAATAAATCACAGTCGGCTATGTTGTCGATGACGCGAACGTCCGCACCGCGGCGGGCCATTCGCTCATGTTCTCGTACCTGGTGAGGCTTCGGTTTTCCGCCGGGGTGCTTCACTTCAACGAACACTATTTTGCCGTTGATGATGATAATCAGATCGGGCGCACCTGCGCGCCCCTCCCACGCCACTTTACGGCAAAATCCGCCGACGGCTTTCACCAGCTTCATAAGGTGACTTTGAATCTTTCCCTCTGGGGTCATTATTTTCTATACCTGTACATAATGTCGCCTTCCGCGGCAAGCGGGAATCCTTTCGCCCAAACAGGCAGGTCGCACATCAGCGCGCATAGCTCCTCGGTCGTGTAGTCGTCAGTATCCGGCACTTCTGTTATCAATTCATCGTGCACTGACAGTACGATCTCATAGCCCGCGGCTTCAACGCCCGGCATGGACCACGCGAGGATATCGCGACACAGCGCCTGTACGATGTTTTCCGTCAGTTTGCCGCCGTAGGTATACTGGAAGCCCCACTGGCGCGTCGTCTGATTCTCGCCCTGGTATTTGATGCGGGTGCTGGTGCGCTTCTTGCCGGTGTCTTCGTCGATCTCGGTCGTGACTGACAGCGCGATGCCCGGGTAGCTCATGATGCGCCCTGACGGCAACTCAATTTTAAGCCACCACCCCGCCGCGTTCGGGTCGTCGCGCTCCTCGTCGAAGGTTGGGTCGTGCTTCGCCTTCGTGCGCACTATCTTGAGCGCTTTCCTGCCATCCGGGCGAACGTTCGCGCCAGCCCAGTATGCTTTGCCCGGATTGCGGATTGCGCACAACACCGCGTCCTCAAGCTCTGCCCAAAAGGCTACCGTCTTCGGGTGGGCCTCACGCCACATACGTTTGATCGCATCACACGTCAACCACACGTTTTTCGGCAGTATGTAAGTTGGGCGCTCGTCTTTCTTGCCAGGCTTCGGCGGGCGCTTGGCTTCGTTAATGCGGGCGTATTCATAGCCCCGTTTCGCCGCTGCCCAAATGTGATCGGGGAATGTGCCTTTCATGACGTCCGCCATCGCATACAGGTCGAGGCCCAGGTTTTTAGCAAACTGCAGGAACGCGGCAACGCCGCCACCATAGCCCAATCCCAATTCACACGCCTTACCGATCTGGCGCAAGTCTTTGCGGTTGGCTTTAATGTATTCCGGGTCGAGGCCAAACATCTTACCTGCAGTTTCACAATAGATATCGCGACCGGCCCTAAACACCATTAGCGCGGTTTTCTCGCCAGCTATCCAGGCGAGGCCACGCCCTTCCACGTTTGAATAGTCAGCTACGACAAACTTCTTACCCTTCGCCGGAATAATACACCCGCGAACAGTCGAGGCCGTTAGCTTCGATATGTCATACGCCCAGTGTGCAGTCCCGCGTAACAAGGAGTTGATGCCGTTGGTGAGCATGTGCGACCGCACCCAATAAGAAACGTCGCTCTCGCCATCACGGCGCTTAATCTTCCCTTCGTGGTCGTCGCTATACTCGCCGCGTGCCAGGTTTTGCGGCTGGAAGCCCTTACCAGCCCAGCGTAGCGTGCGCTTTGCCCCACCATACTGAAGACAACCACGGCGGCGACCATCGGCAGACAGCCCATTTACGAGCGGATTGTACTTAGTCGATGCCGTTGATGATGCCCCGAGGCGCATCTCGATAAGCACTTTGCCCTCGTCGGGGAAGTCTGGATCTTCCAGCAGGTCGTTAAGTGTGGATTTCTGCGCGTTGTGGATCGTGAACGCAGGCGCGAGGTCGCGCAGCGCTGGCAGGAAGTCATTGCCGGTCAGCTTACCGCCGAAGCGCTCCCATGCTTCTTCCTTCAATTCTTCCTTATGCGCCTGCACCGCTTTGATCGCGGCGTTCGCCAGGTCAACGTCCACATAGAAGCCGCGGTCATTGATCAACTGGTCAATAAGCAGGATTTCGTCTTCCTTCGGCGTGTTGCCCCAGTCCGGTATGCGCCAATAGACTTCCCTCATAGCGATGATATCCAACGCGGCATAGCGCAGGAATTTAGCCCACTCCTCGGGGTGCGTCTCGCGCGTGTAGCGGCGGATTTTGTAGGTCTTAGGGGTTGGCTTACAGAATCGTTTGATCAGCGCCTTGCCCGCCTTATCCTTCGCGTGCTCTGCGTCAACGCCCAACACCTGGCACTGCATATCGAGGCTACCCGGCAGCGCGTGTCGAAAGGCCATAATCATGGTGTCTTCGATCTGGCCTACCGGCAGGTCAATGCCCCACTTCTCGCGAATAACCAGGCGGTCAAACAGGAGGCCGTTAGCCATCACTATTTTTGCTTTCTTGCGGGATACCTGGCGGAGCGCCTTGCGCAGTTCACGCGGCATTGTTGGGGACTCGGTGCAATCCCATGTCTGCACGCGGCCCTCGTCTATGGCGTACGTGCAAATCATAATCTCGGTTGTTGGGTGTTCTGCGTAGGCGTATGCGCCCACTTTCTTCAGGTCCACCCCGCTAAATGTCTCGGTATCGAGAAAAAGGCGTTCGAAGTCTTTCATTGCTTAATCCTCACTACGGCGTCAGCGCTGCCGATCATGGAGAAGATGCCGTCAGACAGGGCAATCTCTTCGCCATTGTTGCGAATCTCGGCAACGGTGAAATACTCGCCCAGCAATTTGGACCATACCTGCATTCCGACTTTTACTTCGCTGGCTTTAATGCGCATTTTTCATTGTCCTATTAAAAAGCCCGCATTAAGCGGGCTTGAATAGTGGGCTTTGCCCTTAACGGCGGCGACGTTTACGTGGCGCTTCGTCTTCGTCGTCGTCATCATCTTCGTCATCGCGTGGCTTACGACGTTTACGAGGTTTCTCATCTTCGTCGTCTTCGTCATCGCGGCGCTTGGACTTTTTGGACTTGCGCGGCTTGTCATCTTCGTCATCGTCATCACGACGTTTTGACTTTTTGGACTTGCGCGGGCTTTCATCTTCGTCATCATCGCCCAGGTCTTCGTCGGAGCAAGAAGATCCGCCACCGCCGAAGGCTTCGCCGTCATCGCGGAAGCGCAGACCCAAAAGACCGGCACCGAGTCCCTTGCCGTTGGTATTGTTCCACGCCCAAATATCCAGGGACACGTTGCAATAACAACCGGAGTAGATCTCCTGGCCTTCGATCTCGTCGCCTTCTACGGTCAGTCCTTGTTCAGTCTGCTTCTCGCCGAGTGACGTTTGAATGTTTGGTTGTTTGAACGATTTGGCGTTGATGTACAACATGCCTTCGAATTCTTCGGTTACTTCGTCGCGCTCGTCACCGTCGCGGACTGCACATTCCTTAGAATCCTGGGCGTAGTGGCGGTCCATCCACTTATCGGCATTCTTCTCGGATTTCAGCTTGTCGGTGAGCACCGCGCGCGCTGCCGCTTCCACTTTGTCCACCTGCGGATCTTCTTTATCCAGAAGAATCACGGCGCGGTATGCTGGTTTTTGTCCATCCTGTTTAGGGGTATCGCGTTCCCAAATTTTAAGGAAACATACGCGCACCTTTTTCAGGTTGACTTTAGCCATTTTCCAATTCCTCATTTTCACATGTATCGGGGTTATTGTAAGCCACCC
>ERZ1034878.649-NODE-649-length-14978-cov-5.560209_pt1 | contig 14978 bp, 8 predicted proteins | sample MGYA00520593_ERZ1034878 | MGnify/ENA primary metagenome ERZ1034878 (study PRJEB33766, sample SAMN09781724) | gut metagenome | biome: gut microbiome | host: Homo sapiens | place: Madagascar | study: EMG produced TPA metagenomics assembly of the PRJNA485056 data set...
GAGTACAGAAAGAGCATTGGAGGCAAAAACGACATGAATTTCATTGAATATGTTTGGCAGAATTGTTGACTATTTGGGAAAGGGGCCGTAATATCCTTTATAGGATCTGATGGCCCTCCTACAGCCCAATCACTTCCCCGTCGATATAAATTGATACCGCAATCTCTGGTATTTCTGCTCATGTAGATACTGACCCGTTTGCCGCCTCTCGGAATTCGCCGCTCGCGTTCCCTGCGCCATGCTGACCTAGATTAGGGAATGAGATTTAATCCCGTTCTGTGGAACGACGCATCTTCAGCTGGAATGGCAGCAGGGTCTCCCGGCTGTAATCGCTCCCTTCCCGGATCTGTTGCAGAACGTGAACTGCTTCCGCGCCGATGTTCTCCGGCTCGATATCCAGAGAAGTCAGCGGCGGGTAGGAGTACTCTACGAAGCTGGAGTTATTGCATCCGATGACGGTAACATCTTCCGGACATTTCCGCCCTGCTTCATGCAAACTATGGAGTGCCCCCATGGCAATCAGGTCATCCATGCAAACAATACCGTCGACATCTGCCTTGAGCAATTCAACGGCCTCCGGATATCCAGCCTGAACTCCCGGCTGTTGAAAGAAAATCAAGTTCCGATGAGAGGTCAAACCGCGCCTTTTCAAAGCACGCTTATAACCAGCCAGTCGGTCACCCGTTACCGTAAAATCGCGTTGCAGACCGATGAATCCGATGCGACGGCAGCCGCGCGCAAGCAGATGTTCGGTCATAGCTTCCCCTACGGCGACATTGTCGTTGTCGACCCAGGCGATTCCGCGCATGGTCGAACGGCCAATCGTCACCAACGGAATCTCAAGTTGCTTGAGTTCGCGCAACCGCTGATCCGGCAACATCGGATTGGCCACAATAAGCCCGGCCAACTGTCCGTTGCGGGCGAGAGACATGTAGATCTCATCCTCTTGGCTGAGCAGCATCAGGGATACACCGGATTTACGTGCTTCCCGATCGGTGCCATTCAATAGCCGCAACCGGAAATCCGTCATCCGCCCTCCCGCAAGCTCTTCAAGGATCACACCGTATACAAGCTGCTTCTTTGGCGCTGTCGAAGAGTTCTCAGTTAGAAACGTCCCCTTCCCGGGAACCCGGAGCAGCAACCCGGAAACCTCCAGCTCCTTCAGCGCCAGTCGAACAGTCGTATGGCTGACCGCAAACAAACGGCAGAGGTCGCGTTCCGAAGGCAGCAGCGTTTCTCCACGTTCCGTCATCCCCGCGATCATCGTCTTCAACCGCTCAATCAGCTGATGGTAGAGTGGTTTGGCCGCATTGCGTTGAATATCCGAAATTCCCGGTGGTGTCATCCCAATAGACTCCTGAAATTATAAAACATTACTAACACTTATAATATATATATGTAATCTTGTTTTTTCAAATTTATTCAACATATTTTTTTTGATTTTTTTCCCATCTCCTATTGACATTGGTTATCAATAGATGTATAATTAATCAGGTGTTAGGAAACAGTTGTTATGTTTCTAAAAAATATAAAGGAATGGACATGAAACAGCAGACGAATTTCTCCCGGATCGAATCTTCAGTGGTAAAAGCCGGTCAAAAGCATGACCATTCAACCGGCAGCCATATCTTTCGGCACTGGTCATGCAAACCTTTTGATGCGTCTCTCCCCACTTTGCGTAGTGTTGTTTATACCAACTTCACCCTTATTGAGCTTCTCGTAGTGATTGCCATCATCGCAATTCTGGCCGGAATGTTGCTGCCGGCGCTGAACAAGGCACGGAGTCAAGCTCAACGGATTAACTGCACGTCGAACCTGAAACAGCTCGGAACCGCATCGCTGAACTATGCCGGAGATTTTGACGACTACCTGCCGCCGGGACAAGCCTTCACGGCGGCCTCTTCCGACAACAATGCCTACTGGTTCCATCTTCTCAACAGTTATCTCGGCAGAAAGAATGTTGACTCCTGGCGGGACAATGAGGATAATTCCAAGACTCTGTTCTGTCCCGCGGACGCTGGGGGGGCGAGGTCGAACGTCAGCGAGTTCGTCAGCTATGGGAAGAATGTTTATCTTCATCACTGGAACGGCTGGATTGACATCGCCAATCCGGCGACCATGACCTGCAAAATGTCGCGTATTCCCCGGGCCTCTCAGCTCATTCTCTACGGAGACAATGCAAGCAGCTGGGAAGTGGTATTCGCTGCCCGTCCCTGGCTTTACTATCCGGAGGAGACCGTCAACGCGGAATCCGGCGGGAGCAAAACCGAGATGGAGTTCTCCTCTGGACGGCATGCGGGAAGCAAGAACCTGACCTTTGTCGACGGACACGTCGAACTCAGGCAGATTTTGGAAATGCTGGCAGACTACCGGAATGAACGCACCATGTGGAGTTACAAGGGCGTTCTCGGCAATCAATAGAACAAGTGTGCTGTTATGAAGATCCATCTGGTTTCCCATCAACATTTTGACCTGATTTGGCGCCGCCCGGTGAGCTGGTACCGGGAACGGCGGAACGAACTCTTCCAGCAAGCACTGACTATGCTTGAAGAACACGGGGAGTTCACGTTTTCCTTTTCGCAAACGCTCGCCCTCAAGGAGTTTCTGGAAGATGCCCCTTCGTTTGAGGATACAGTTGCCCGGATGATCCAGGCGAAGCGCCTTGAGTGGATCGGCGGAACCCTGTCGATCCCTGACCTCAATATGAGCTCAGCAGCTGCCTTAATTCACAATATTGAAGAAGGGAAGCGATTTCTCTTCGACCGTTTCGGATATGAAGTGCGGATCGGAGCGTTCGAAGACGCGTTTGGCGTGCCCGCCCAGCTTCCCCAGATTCTTCCCCTCTGCGGATACGATTTTTACAAAGCCGGGCGGATGCCCCGGTTCAACGGCCCGGAACCGACCGGATGTTTTCTCTGGGAAGCGCCGGACGGAAGCCGTATCCGCTGTGCAGCCAACACCCCGGACGGCATGTCGTGGGGCTGGGGGCACCCCTCTAACCCGGACGAACCGCCTGCAACCATGAAGGAACGGCGGGAGCGAATGGAAGCGGAATTGTGCGCAGCCGTGAAAGGCGCCCTCTCCACAGGAACGGAGCACGCCCTCGTTACCTGCATGGGAGAGGAGCACGATATTTTTCCGGAAATCGTCGGCCTCGTCCATGAGTTGCGCGACCGCTTCTCGGATCAGGGGGTGGAAATTGCGTTCAGCACGCATGAGGAATTTTTTCGGAGCGTGACCAGCTGGGAACATCTGCCGCTTTACCGGAGCAGCGAGGATTTCTCCCGCCTTTTCACCGGCTGCTACACTTCCCAAATCGACAGCAAGCAGCGTCCCCGAATGCTGGAATACCGGCTGCTGGCCGCTGATTTCGCCGGTGCGGATGTACCGTCGAAACCGCGCGAAGCGCTCGCGCTGCTTGAGTTTCACGATGCGCTCTGCGGCTGCCATATCAAGGAAAATGCCGAAGAGTTAGAACGATACGCCGAAGTTGCGGAAACTGCAATGTCTCTTCTTCCCCGGCAGCTGCCCTGGAAGCCGCTGCTGCCCCGTTTCCGCGAAATGTCCGAATGGCGTCCTCTCACGGGGACAGAGAGATTCGGCAGTTGGCAGATCGAATTGGATTCCAACGGGAAACCGGCGGAATTGACATTTGCCGGAAAAGCTGTCCCGATTCCGCAACTCATCGCCCGGGAGGAACATGGAACACTCTGGACCGAGGAATACGCAGGAAACGAACGGAACTTCGCAGAAGCGGAAACACTCCCGCTGATTTCGGAACGCGAGGGGGAATTGCATATCCGGACGGAATTTTACGACCGTGCCTTCCGCAATTACTGGCCTGGTTTCTCCCGGTTGCATTACGTCAAAACCTTGAAGTTCCACCCGGATTCTCCGTGGATGGGTCTGGAGCTTGAGAGTAATTTTCTCGGCAATTCAACCGAATTGGCGATTCGGCTTGCGCTGCCGGGAGAATACTTCACATCCGGGCGAGCGGAGAGCATCTTCGGCAGTGTCGAACGTGGAGAGTATCCGCGCGAGATGTGCCGTGCGGAACTGTTCCCCGCACTGAATTTTGTGTCGTTCGGGAATTTCCTGTGGCTGAACGCTGGGACACCCGGGCATGCGTTCCGGAACGGCGGCCTGGAGACTCTTTTCCTGCGCAGCCCGGTCAAGCGCTGGGCTCCGTGGTTCCCGGTCACCCCGGAGAGTTCGATGTGGGACAACGGGCTCCGGCGCTACCGGTTCGCTCTCTGTGCGGATGCATCCCATTACGCGCCGGGCGACTTTCACCGGCTCGGGGTGGAATTTCAGCTGGCCGCACATGGAATCGAGTGGGAGTCCCGTGTGCCGGAGGCATTGGCCGATCTCCCCGCCGATCTCGTGATCGCGAGACGGGACGGAGAAAACAACTGGTGGATTTTTGAAGCGGCGGGACGCCCCGTGTTCTGGGAGTCGCAGCAGCTTCACTTCGCGCCGTGGCAGATACAGAAGGTTGTGCTTATATGATGGATAAAATGCGAAATTTGTTGTTTGTCGCCGCAGCCAGCGGCGAAGGGCAGTTCCGGCAGATCGTCGACCCGGAACTGGAAAAGCATCTAGCGGCAAAAGGATTCCGCTGTCACTGCTGTTACCTGCCGCAGTTGCGGGAGGAGCATCTGAGCGAAGCGTCCGCCCTGATTCTCGTGCGGACGCCCATGCCCGGCCATGCGCAGGACGACAGCGGACTCTTCCGGGAGTGGACGCCGCGGATCGCCGGAGCGGTCCAGGACGGTTTGGGACTGGCGGTTTTCTTCTCCGAATCATACGGCCGCAGTGAAGGAACGCTTGCGGAATTTTCCGGACAGTTCGGCATTCATTGTTACTTCAACCGAATCGTCGAATCAGACCCGGCACGGCGGGGAATGATACCGAATCTCGATTCCGGCGACACGGTTCTGGCGGACGCAGTCGGAATTCCGAGCATCACGGAACTGGAACTCATAACCGGTGGCGGCCACGGAACACAACAGCTCAGTTGCGAAATCATATCACCGGATTGGAAAATATTGCTGCGCGGAAGCGCCACCTGTCGTAGCGAGGCCTTCCCGGCGGGATTTTACAGCCATGGCAGCGCCGAACCGATGGAACGGCCGGTGTTTGCGGCGGAACGGGAATGGGGAGCTGGGCGGATCGTCTTTTTCCCCGGTTCCGCGCCGATGTGGATCGCCAGCGGATTCCTGCCCCGCTTCAACGGTTTTCTGCTGCGTCAGCGCGGCGATGCGGGCTTGCGTTTTCTCACTGCACTGTTTGAAAAAATCTGCCGGACGAACTCCTCTGCAGGTACGACCGGAGCACTCGATGAACTCGATCATTTGTGGCAGGCAAACCGCACCTTTTCGTTCCGCTACGCCACGCAGGAGGAGCAGAATCGGTTGCGGAACCGCCATCCCTACCGGATCTTCATCGGGACCATTCCGCCGGGCATGAGTGCTGTAGAACTTGCCGGACATGCTCGCCGGAGCGGTTGCACGGGCGCGGTCGCCGTAGAAGATTATGATTCCCTGACTCCGGAGTTGTGGAAGGAGCGGCGCGAATGCTACCGGAACGTCTCCGGCATCGACCTGCTGCCCGGTTATGAACAAATTGACGACGAAGGGAATGCCAGCATCGTCTTCTCTGTCGAAGCGCTTCCGGATCAGCGGAAAAGTTATCCGAATTCCAACCTGCTCGAAGATCTGCTCGTCAAATTGAGCGGTTATGCCGCCGTTTACGCTCGGACAGGTGCCAACCGGTATCCGCTCTGGCGGCACGGGGGATACAATCTGGTCGAATACAACGGGCGGAAATCCCTCGCACTCTTCCTGGAAAAAGTTTCGAGTGTGAGCTCCATCGGGCTGCTCACGGTCAACCGTGGAACCTTGCCGGATTCGGAGATCTTCCGCACCTACGTACTTGCCCCGGACGCCGGGTCGTGGCGGCGGCATCTGACAGAGAACTATCATGACACATTCGTCGCCTCCGGCTCCGTGCGGCTGCTGAAATTCGGGCTCTACGGTCCCTCGCTGATGAATGATGACTGGGAGGGATTCTGGTATGAGTGGGAAAAGGGCGACAAGGTCTCGTTAGAATTGACACTCGCTGCAGAATCTCCGATTGCGGAAGTCATCGTCCGGAACGGGACGGAACAGTTCCGCCGCTTCACTCCGGGAGCCCTCCGGTTCGATCACACGGAGGAGCTGATTTTCTCTGAGGATCTGCGATTGACGGTGAGCGCCCGCTGCGAAGACGGTAGCGAACTTATATCGAGTTATCCGCTCTACACCCGCAATCGCCGTTTCTGGGCGCACACCGGCAGCGACCAGATGAACGATTACCATAACGTTTTCCAGGAAAAAACGGCAGGAATGATGGGAATCGGGGATCGTTTTTACGAACCCTATGGCTTCGTCACCTGCGGCTTTGCCTGGGGAGATTATGTGCGGATCACCTCTCCGGTGCCGTGGTCGGACCTGATGCCGTCGGGGATCGAGGTTTCAAGCATGACCGCCAACTTCAAGTCGTTTCACCCGAGCCCGTTCGTTCTCCGGGAGGACGGCGGGGCGGATTTTCTGAACAACCACAAGCGGCTGCTTGGCCGCTGTGACGATCAACTTCATATCGTCCACACCGAAAGCCACGGCATGTGGCTGGAAAAACCCGGCTCCGTCTGGCACGGCCACGGCGGACGGGTGTTCCATCCGACCCGCGCCATGGAGGAAAGCGACCTGTGGGAATGCACGGGAACCTACGAAATCCCCCGCTGGAAACCGTATGAGCCGACCGTGGTGAAATTTGTCCTGACCCTGAAATTCAAACGGGATTTTCAACTCACACAGGGGCGGATCATCCTCGGCGAATCGATCCACGCCGGAAAACCGGGACTGCTCCTGAACGGCATCCCGCTCGAATCGCTGCTGCAGGCCGGCGCCGACGTCGACCCGGAGTGGAAGGAGTGGGACAATTTGAACGCCTTTGAACTTTTCCGGGCTCATCCGGAGTCGGCCCCGGCTTTGCAGGCAACGGATAAAATTGAAATAACCGGCGATCCGTGCGGAACTTATCGATTCTTCCCGCCGTCGCTTGCGGGGCGTTTCTTCGTGCGCGCCTGGAAATGGCGCAATGACGGCTTCCTGCTCTCTTACGAGTGGGAACCTGCGAAAACCGGCTTCGCCGCCGCAGAGGAGATACCGCTGGAGTACCGGATTTCGCTGGAGGCGTCCGGAGAAAGGAGTGTGAAATGAAAAAGATTCTTTGCCTGTTTGCCGCAGTTTCAAGCCTGATCCTCTTTGCGGGAGACCCTCTTCCGGTGCTCTGTCTTGTTTCAGAAGACACCGCCACGCAGGGACTTACCGACATCGATCCGCGTGCGGCGGCAGTCTACCGGGAGAACGGATTCGATCTCCATTTCGGATTTTACCAGCAGACCACCCGCGAAGAACTCATGCGGTACCCGATCGTCGTCGGCATGATCCCGCAGCTGCACGCGGGCACGGAGGCGATTTCTCCTCAACTGGCCGAAGACTTCGATTTCTTCATGAAATCCGGCGGCGGGCTCGTCATGATTCCGGGGCCGAGCTACTACGGCATCGACGATTTTGTCCGGCTGGTCAACCCGTTTCTGAACCGGTATGGAATCGGAGTCAGCAACGACATCCCGAAAGACTCCGCCCCCGGGAACACCATTACGCAGGTGCGGGCACTCGCATACCGTTATCTCAAGACCTCCGCGCTCAAACCGGATCACCCCGTAACCGCCGGGATTCCCTATATTTACCTGCCGCTGGACTTCAGTTACGCCTATGTGCGGACCTATACGATGACGCAGCCCTCGCCGGAATGGGAAATCCTGATCACCGGTGAAGAGAGCTGCGGCTCCTACCTGCGCAGGAGCATGACTTCCGGAAATCCGGAACCCGGCCTGTGGAAAACCAAACCTCCGTTCCTCGCCGTTCGCCCGGTGGGAAAAGGATTTCTCGCACTCTTCACAACGGCATCGCGCTACTTCATCTATGACGCCTGTCACTGGGCATTCGGGGACGGATTCGTACTCAACGAGGGCCACGGATTGAAACTTATGGCTCAGCTTTTCAGTTATGTATCGCAAAACCGCGCGCAGATGCCGCCAGCCCCCACCGCACCGGTGAAGAAGCCGGTACCGGTGCCGGAATCCGGCAATCTGCCGGTAGTCCAGAGCCGTCGCGAATGGTACAATCAGGTATTTCAGACATTCCTGCCGAAAGGGTTCGGCGTGCTCTCCTACATTGACGCCGGAGGAATCGCGGATGCCCTCTACCGGAAAAGCCGCGGCTGCGGCGTACTGCCGGATCCGGATGGAAGCTGGCCAGTCCGGCGAACCTGGCTGGACATTTTCCACCCGACCGCCGCCTCGGGCCGTGCCACCGACCGCAAAAGTTTCCGCTACCGGTTCGATCATCTTGACCCGGAATGCGCACACCAGCTCGGACTGCTTGTCTGGAGCACCCAGAAGGAAGGGGCACGCGATCTGGAAATTCGATGGATCGATTCTGAAGGCAGGGAAAAACTTCTCAAAACCGTTCCTTTGCCCCGCTATGATCTTGCCCAAGGGCCGCGATTCGAAGTCGTTCCCCTGCCAGAAGAAGCAGCTCAACCCGGAAGCCTGACGCTCGATTTCCACCGTGGCAAAGGCGGTACGGGCGATTTCACCCTGCTTGCCGAACTCTGGCTCTTTGAAGAAGGCGCACCGCAAATGAGCGCGGAAGAGCTGATCGCAAACTTCAACACACCTGCATCCGGCGTATCTCTCCAGCCGGAAGAGAAAGTCTGGCACCGGGGACTTGTCGGGGTGCGTTCTCCGGAGAACGCAGTGCAGGAGTCAGTAGCCGGCCTCGCAAACGCCGCCCGGGAAAGCGGGTTCGACTTCCTTGCGTTCACGGATGAATTTACGGCAATTTCGCCGGAACGGTTCTCCCGGCTGGCGGAAGCCTGCAACCAGGTTTCCACTGCGGGCTTCCAGGCGGTTCCCGGACTTCAACTTTCCGCCGCCGAAGCCGGCCCCGCCCGGCCCGACCGGCCGCAGCGGAACCGGACAATCAACGCCTGGTTCGCCGGGCCGATTCGGAAGCTGCCGGACGCAAAGGAACTCGCAAATCCGCATGAACTTTTCTGGAAATTCTTCGGCGGCGAATACGCCGGTGGTGTCCGGACGGTCGGGAATCTGTGCACCCCGGACAGAAACGAACTCTCCCCGTATTTCCAGCGGTTCTGGCGTGGTTTCGACCTCGCGACGCTGGATGAAAACGGCACGGAGTCTGGCAATGCAGAACTCCTCTACCGCGAACTGACCGCTGACGGTTACGGGCCGCAACCGCGTGTCCGGGGCATTTACCGCTCTCCAGACGAGATCCGCCGCGCGGCGAACGGCTGGCATCTCACCATTCCAACGCCGCCGAAAGAAGCACCCTGGCCGTTTCTTTACAGCTCCTGCGTGAGTTCCGGACCGAAATTTCAACATGTCTCCTTTGCGAGCGACCTGACCCGGGACGGCGAGCCCGGCAATGGAGATATCTTCCGGGAAGAGCTCTGGACAGTCGCCACCCTGAAGCTCACGCACACCGCCCCGATTACGGATGCGATTCTTTACAGCGGCAGCCGGATTATTCGTCATTTTCGCCCCGCCAAGACAGAAGTTTCTATCTCCGAACCGGTTCGGATCGACCGGCAGACCTCACTCTTCTGGATTGTGAAAGCATCTGACGGAACCATGGCAGTCACAGGCTCATATTCCTTCACTGACGAACGAATGCGCGGCAGCATGTGTGCCGACAACCAGAACTCCATCTGTTCAGTCGGGCGCACTCCAAGTGGATTCGTGCGTGACGAACGGGAACTTTATCTGCAGCACTCCTACTGGCACACCGGAGAAGCGCAGGGACAGCTCGGCGTCATGCGCGATGCCCGCGAACTCGTCCCCCGCGTGATCGAAACCGGTATCGTGCAACTCTGCAAATATGTGCAGCCGATGCCGTTGCTGAAACTCGCCGACGGCAGGGAAGAAAATCATCTGAACAGCAAAATGAGCATTGCCGCCGCATCCGGAGAGGGGAATCGCATCCATTACGAATTCGACCAGCCCGGTTCGCTGCTGCGTTCCAGCGTAAACCTCACGGCGTTCCGGCCCGATCCGGCGGGAGATACAACGGTTCTGGTAGAACTCGAAATCCGGGCGAACCGGGCGATCGCCGCGCAGGAGATCGACTCTCTGCGGTTGCTCAGCATCGGCGTAATGCCCTCCTTCCCCGCGAATTGGCATTTCCGGGCGGAAACCGCACCGGGCAAATTTCAGACTGGCAAGCTCTCCGGCTCCGGGCGGGAATTTTCCCTGCCGTGGGCTCCACGCGGAATTGCAGCGCTTTACCCGAACAACCTCGCCGAGCCGGTGGTGGTTTCGTTGAATGCCGAGCCGCTTGAGCTGCTCTTCGACGAGGTGAAACTCTGGAACTGCCGCGAACGGCTCTCCGTGCGGCTTCCCCGGAAAACATGGAAAAAAGATGAAGTCGCCCGTTTCGCGTTCCTGATTCAACTGACCCAGCAACCGGTCGATTCCGGCAAGGCGTTGGCGGTGAAGAAAACCGGCCTGCTCGAACGCGCGAAGGCAGTGGAAGAAGTTCGGAGCGGCAAGCTCGCCAATACGACCTACACGCTTGACTTTGAAGCGGAAAACCATGCCGGAGCCTGGCGTCATACCGGCTGGAGTCTGCGCGACCCGCTCCCGATTCGGATCTGGAATCTGAATCCGAACTGGAGTGCCTTGGCCTCATGGGACGGCAAGACGCTTCATCCGCTGCCGGTCGATGAAACCGGGACAGGCTGGTTTTCTCTGCCTCCATCACCTGCAGGGAACGCTGTCTTCGGGAATCCCGTCATTGCGGATGATCCCGGACTGCGAATCGAATATGCGGGAGTCTCAAAACGTGGTGTCTCCTTCCGCGTTCACAATCCCGGAGCAGAGGCGAAAACCTTTCAAATCCGTTCCAACCCTGCGTTTGAATCCGTTCTACCTTCGTTTTCCTTCCGGCTGACCCTGAATCCGGGAACCGGAATGTGGGTGAGCGCCGCGCATGGTCAACTTCAACTTGACAGCATCCAATAACAGGAGATTGCAGGATGGGAAAACTATGGAAGAGCGCATTCGCGCTGTTCGCCGCCGGCGCGGTCTGCGCCGCGGAAATCATGACCGATGAAACGGAGAAGAAAAACTTCGGATCCGGCCGGGAAACACAGATCCGTTCCATCGCGGAACTCGCCGGAACCATGCGGCCGGCCGTCTCGCCCGGGACTCCGTATCTCGTTCTTCTTTCGGACCTTCACTTGTACAGCCGCTCCGATATCGGCAACAAAACCGACCAGATCTTCTCCCGGGATGTCCGAGGTGATCTGAAGAAACTCGTGGAACAGCTGAACCGCTTCAACCCCGCACCTGCACTCGTGGTCATCACCGGCGATCTGGCACACACAGGCGCTCCCGATCAATACCAGGAACTCAAGGAGATCTTCGGAAACCTCTCCCCGTCGATCCCCGTGATGGCAATCCCGGGCAATCATGATGACCCGGCCGCCATGCGTGCAATTCTCGGAGAATCCACAGCAGGAAACCGCATCCGCCGGATCGGCAGCTGGACACTCGCCGGACTCGACACCGGAAAGTACGGCATCCTCACTCCCGCTGAACGCAGTCTGCTCCGGCAGGCCGTTTCCGAAGCCGGAAACCAGCCGCTGCTGATCTTCACCCATCATACCCCAATTCAGCAGCCGGGCTGGGAACCCATCCGCAAACTGCGCGAGGAACTCGTTGAAGCCATAGAAAAACGCACCGCCGCAACCTGGCTGATCAGCGGCCACGCCCATTCCAACTTTCTGGCGAGAATGCACTACCCCGATATGCAGGAAATCCCGGTGTTGACCCACACCTCCAGCAGCAGTTCATTCGGTTATGACGCACCCGCGCTGCGCATCCTGTTCCTCGGCGACAAACAGCTCTCCGGCAGCGCAATCTGGCGTTACACAACTCCGGAATGCGGCTTCCGAATCGATCCGCCGGTGAATGAATGGCCGCTCTACACTCCCGTTCCGCGCGACCCCTGCCGCGAACTTCTGAATATCGACCGGGAAAAGCAGAAGGAATTCGCCATCGAGCGCAGAGGTGTCGGGGAACATGAGCGCTATGATTACATCGATGCCGACGGCCGGCTGCTGCTGGCGCTGCCGGTGGCGCAGTATGCTGTAAACGCCCCGCTCACAATCGAACTTGATCTTGAATCCGACTACATCGTCCGGGCGGGCGGTGCGGAAAACCAGCTCGCCGAAATCTTCAACTCCGGCAGCCGTCAGCCGCGCAAACCTCTGCGCTGGAAGATTCCTGCGGAACTGCAGCACGGCGTCCTCTATCTGGAGATCCGCGACCGTACACCCGAAGACGGATTCGGCGCGTTTCTCCATGGTACCAGGCTGCTGGGAGAGAACGTCAAATGAATATGAACTGGCTGGATTGGCTGATCCTCGCAGGGCTTCTGGCAGGCCTTGTAACGGTTCTGCAGCGTTGCCGGAAGTTCGTCCGCTCCAGTGCCGATTTTCTCGCTGCCGGGCGGCTGGGCGGACGTTATCTGCTGTCGATCTCCGCAGGAATGTCCGGCGTGGGGGCGGTAACCATCATCGCCGCATTCGAGATGAACTATACTGCCGGATTCTCTCCGGTCTGGTGGGGATTTATCACGGGGATCATCGGAATTGTCTCCGCCCTTTCGGGGTGGGTACTCTACCGGTTTCGTGAGACGCGGGCGCTGACCCTGCCGCAATTCCTTGAGATGCGGTACAGTCGCAAATTCCGCATTTTCGCCGGAATCCTCGCATGGATTTCCGGCGTGGCGAACTACGGGATCTTCCCGGCGGTTTCCGTCCGCTTCTTCATCTACTTCTGCGGGATTCCCACTCAGTGGGATCTCGGATTCGCTACGATTCCGGTTTTTCCGCTGCTGGTATTGATTGTGCTGTCGCTCGGAGTCTGGTTTGCGACTTCCGGCGGGCAGATTGCGATCATGGTAACGGATTTCATCCAGGGAATATTCTGCAACGTGGTATTCCTGGTCCTTCTGCTTTTTCTCTTTTGCGTATTCAATAAGGAGATGCTGGTCTCTACGCTTGTTTCGCTCAGTGAATCCGGCAGCGGCAAATCGCTGGTCGACCCATTCCAGAGTAATGCGATCCGGGATTTCAACCCGTGGTTCTTCATCATCAATACGATTGCGGCATTTTACAGCGTCGGCGCGTGGCTTGGTTCGCAGGGATTTCAGGTCGCCGCCAAATCGCCGCACGAACAGAAGATGGCCGGGCTGCTCGGTACTTGGCGGGCAATCGCCCAGAATCTGCTCTTCCTTTTCATTCCGATCTGCGCCGTGGTGGTCATGAACCATGTGGAGTTCGTTCCGCTGGCCGATCAGGTACGCGAAACACTCAGCACAATCGAAAACCCGCAGCTGCGCGACCAACTGGTCGTGCCGGTCGTCCTTCTCAAGCTGTTGCCGGCCGGAATGATCGGGCTCTTTACTGCGGTGATGTTCGCGGCGATGCTTAGCACCGATAATACTTATATGCACAGTTGGGGCAGCATCATGGTACAGGACATCATCATGCCGTTGCGCGGGAAACCGTTCCGGCCGGAAACCCACATGAAACTGCTGAAACTCTCGATCGTTTTTGTCGGGGTTGTCGCCTTCTTCATCAGCAATCTTTATCGGCAGACTCAGTATATCTATCTCTACTGCAACATCACCGGCGCAATTTTCATGGGCGGTGCCGGTTCGGTTATCATCGGCGGGCTCTACTGGAAAAGAGGCTCTACGCTGGGAGCTTGGTGCGCTCTGACCACGGGATCGCTTCTAGCGGTGGGGAACATCGTACTGTGCTCGTGGTTGCCGGAGTGGTTCCGGAATGCGGAAGGGCGTCCGCTGATCAACGAACAGTGGGGATTCGGCATCTCCATCGCCGGAGCGATCGGAATTTATATCATCGCCTCCCTGCTGGAGAAATCCCTGAAACACGAACCTGATTTCAACCTCGATAAAATGCTGCACCGCGGCCGCTACGCGGACAGCCAGAGTGCGAAACCCGCCACCGGGCTCCGGGCACTGGGATTCACGGATGAGTTCACACGCGGCGACAAGTTCATCTTCTTCGCCGGAATCGGCTGGACGATCCTCTGGTTCCTCGTCGGCGTCACGCTGCTGGTGCTCGAATACACCGGAGTCATGACGACCACCGGCTGGGCGGAATTCTGGTTCTGGTATGTGATCGCCGGAGCCATCATCGGAGCAATCACAACAGTGATCTTCTTCATCGGTGGCATAAAAGATATGATCCAGCTCTACTGCGATTTGCGCGCCGCTCGGCGTGACAACCGCGACGATGGCTGGGTCGACGATCACTCCTGAACAGCAGAATCGGGCCTCCGCAACGGCAGTTTTCCTGTTAGCGGAGGGCCGCCAGATTCCGCACTCTCCAGATCACAAATACTCCACAGAGTCCCCAGTCATCATCAAAAAAACGAATACAGCAAACAGCAGAGACATTCTGATATAGCTGATGAAAAACGAGTCGGGGCAGACTCCGATCCACCAGCGCCTACGCCAGCTTGTCCGGATTCATCTGACAGACGATGACAGACGATGCCTTGCTCACCGGATGATCCCGGATGGCTTGGGGCATATTTTCCATATCCTCATGCGTGAAAAGCGTCAAATAGAGACGTAGATCGGAACTGGGATAAAATAAAAAAATATGCATAGAATAATAGATGTTTTCCTCAAGTAGTTACATTTCTCAGGCAGCTTTGCTGCCTTTGAACGCATTACGGTATTGTGCCGGAAAAAGGTAGGAAGTGGAATAAAGATTCTTGCGCAGTTTGGCGATGTCGAGTGTTTGGC
>ERZ1034878.651-NODE-651-length-14962-cov-15.562957_pt1 | contig 14962 bp, 9 predicted proteins | sample MGYA00520593_ERZ1034878 | MGnify/ENA primary metagenome ERZ1034878 (study PRJEB33766, sample SAMN09781724) | gut metagenome | biome: gut microbiome | host: Homo sapiens | place: Madagascar | study: EMG produced TPA metagenomics assembly of the PRJNA485056 data set...
TGCGCGGACGAATGCGCGAGTGCGAGCACGACATTATCGCCCTCAAAGCCGAAAACAGGGAACTCAAAGATTCGGACGAAACCCTCAAAGCGGGCTTCACAAAGCTTGCCGTCTACGTCGCCCTTGCGGCGGGCGGCGCGACGCTCACAATCGATAAAATAATAGGGCTTTTTAGATGATAGAGCTTAGCAAAAACCAAAATGTAGTTGCGGCGAGCCTTCAACAAAATCAGTACGGATTGTTGGAGGCTTCGTTCGTTTGCGAGGGTATGCCCGAGTATCCCACTGCGTTGAGAAGCGGCAATTCGTCGAAGGGTGTGGCGTGGACGATTTACGACGACCCGCTGTGTGCGTTCCGCAACGGCGCGCCTGCGCCGAAGTATCCGCCGCAATATTCCTATCGCAGGGCGAACAGGCAGATTCCCTCTTGGACGTGCAAAAGCGTTTTGTTCGGCGACGGTTCGGCTTATGTGGCGAACGAATCCGCGCGGGAAATTGCCGACGAGGACAAGCGGCGCGTGTTTGCGGCGAGTCTTTCGGACTGGAATTACGGGCTTAAAGTTGTTCAGTTCGAGGGCGTGGGGCTTATCGGAGGGAAGCCGATTTATCCGACTGCGCTGAGGTCGGGCAAGAGCTTGTATGAATTGGCGTCCGAGGCGTTCTGGGGCGGTGCGGATACCGTGAACATTCCCTTTGAGGCGCGGAATACCGACGACGTTTTGGGCGCGGTGTGGAGCGCAAAGAGCATTGTTTTCCGCGACGGTTCGGCGTATGCGAAGGAGGAGGCGGCGCGCGCGCTTGCCGACACGGACAAAATGAGAATTTTTTCGGCGAGTCTTTCCGACTGGAAGTACGGGCTTAAAGTGGTGCAGTTCGACGGCGTGGGGCTTATCGGGGGCAAGCCGATTTTCCCGACGGCGTTGAAGTCGGGAAAGACACTTACAGACAAGCCGCTCGACGCGTTTTGGGGCGGTTCGGCTACGGTCAATATGCCCTACGAGACCGTGCTCAAAGACGACAATGCGGGCGCGGTGTGGAGCGCAAAGAGCATTGTGTTCGCCGACGGTTCGGCGTATGCGAAAAGTGTGCCTTCCGAATCCGTCTCGTATACCAGAATGAGGATATTTTCGGCGCGGGTGTTCGACGCGGAGCTCGGTTTGAAGTGCGTTGAGTTTCGCGGAGTCGGGCTTGTGGGCGGAAAGCCTGCGTATCCAACCGCGCTCGCGGGCGGCATGATGCTTTCCGAAAATCCGCGCGACGCGTTTTTCGGCGGGACGGCTACCGTCAGGCTTCCGTGGAGCGCGGACTATACCGACAACGACGCGGGCGTCGTTTGGACTGCGCGGTCGTATGTTAAGGCGGACGGTTCGGCGGTGTCGGCGTCGGAGGCGAACGTGCTGAGGGAGTATTTCGACATAATCACTTTCAACTTCCCCTCGATTATAGACCTCAACGTAAACGGCGTTGACGGCGTTTGCGAAATTGCGGGCGCGGCGCGCAAATACAAGGCGAAGATTACCGAAAAGCTTGTGTCGGCTTCCGCGCTGAATTCCGCGCTCGTAGTGCCCTACCACATCGCGCGCTGGGCGTTTTACAGCGTGGGCGGATACAACAAGAAAACGGGCACGGCATTTGTGGACTCGAAGTCAATTCACGGCGCGCTGGGCGGCGTTGCGAACGCGCTGAGCGGAACGTACAAGGGCATGGAGGTTTCGAACACGGTAAGCTACATAAGCAGCGAGCCGCTGTATTCGGGCTTCATCGCCGCAATGAAGGCGGGGCAGGTAATCGAATGCGGCGTGAAGCGCGCGTTTACCGACGCGGGAGGGCTTGACTGGTTTGTGGTGCGCACGGTCTTTCTTAAATTGAGCGCGGACGGATTGAGTTCGGGCGATTACGGAGAGTAAATATGGCGGAAAGTTGGGTAGAAAAGCAGAGCGGGACTTCCGCGCCGAAGCGGGCGGAGTTTGCGAGTCCGAACCTTCGCGAGTCGGGCGGCTGGGTTGAAAGGCAAAGCGGCGTTGCCGCGCCCGAACGGGCGAAGTCGTTTTCGGAGCGCATGGCGGGGGACGCTGCGGTTGCGGCGGATTTGTCTACGTTCGACAAAACGGAGTATTTCGCCGTGCCGTATGTGAACGGCCGCGTGCGCGAAAACGACTATTCGGAGATTCCCGCGGGCGGCGGCGGAGGGAATCTGCCGTTCCAGCTTTCGGGTAGCGGCAATTCTTGGTCGGTATCGGGAGGCTACATAAACCGAAACAAGGTTGACGGCGCGTCGTTTACGGGGCGCAATCTTGAAGTCTGGATTGACGTTGTGAACAAAGAGATTGTTGCTTCCAAAGGAGGAAACGGGCTTTACGTTCCGATTGGCAGGGTGGTAAACGGCGTTGCGGATTCTTGGCTGTCTTCGAACATCTTGACGAGCAAGGAGAGCGACACGAACTCGGACGGAACGGCGAATAATTGCCCGTTCTATTATTGGGGGGTGTGAGAAATGTCCGTCGCGTTTTCTTCGATTCCCGTTTACATGCCGCCGACGACGGCGCGTCCCGATGGCTCGCTTGTGCCGTCGCGCGACGTGTGTTTGGGTATCTCTCTCAGTGGAGGCTATGCGAAAAAATGGGTGAGAAAACCCTACTGCGGCGAGGGCGGCGTTCCCGATGAGCTTCCCGACGGCGAGGTTTCGACGAACTGCATTGGCGAGCCGTGGTTTCCGAGTGAACCTTACGAGTGGGACACCGCGCCGTGCGACCCGCCGTGGTATGATGTGCCCTCGGAGCCGCTTGTTTTGGATTTGTATTACGACGGCGCGGAGAAGGGGCGGGTTTACAAAATGTCGCTCGTTGTCCTTACGCGGCGTTGGAATGACGGCGACGACGTAGAGCCGGGAATAACGGAGTATCCGTTTGAGTTTACGGCGGCGGAGCGCGAGGGCAGGATTGAACAGGTGTTTTCCGTTGAATCGGTGCCGGGTGAGCTTGCCTGCTGTTATTTGGCGTTCCCGAATTGCAGTATAGGAGAATGAAAAATGGCGACGGTGAAAGGCATCAATTTGAAGTTGGGCGCGCCGATTGTTGCGGTTGCGGTCGAGGGCGCGAAGTGGGCTAAGGCGGGCTTTCCGATTGTTTCGGGCGAGGTCTTGTCGGAGCGCAAGGGGATTTGTGCCGCCTGCGAATTTTGGAATGCGGACGCGTTCGGCGGTCTCGGCAGGTGCGGCAAGTGCGGCTGTTCGGGCGTGAAGTTGCGGTTGGCGACGAGCAAATGTCCGCTGAAAAAATGGTAGCGGTTTTGAAATTAAGAATGAAGAATTATCGACTCTCACTGGTGTTTTTGTGGGTTATCATAAAGCAGAAATAACGTATGCAAGTTTTTAATATACAGCTCCTACCGTCGCGCGGGTTCTTTTGGCGTTATAAATTTTCGCCAAAATTCATTTCGTGTGCTATGATTTTTAACAACAAACAAAAAGGATTGAATTATGTCTTTACCCGATTTCTCTTCAAACAATGCCTTTGCCACGGCGAGGCTTGACCGCCCCGACAGGGCTTTACGCAAAATCGCAATCAAGCAGATGATGGGGCAGCAGCTCAACGCCAACGAGCTTGACCGCTTGGCGCGTCGGCAGGGCGTTGAAATGCGCTACGAGCAGTTCGGCAACACGAACTTCGGTCAGATGAATTCCGCCTATGCGGCGGCGGGTGCGCCCGTTATGATGCGGGCGCGTTTGTCTTCGGAGGGTTCGGCGTTGGGGCGGCTTGCGGCGGACTTCGGCGGCGACAACATCGGCGGCGTCCAGCAGCTCAACCGCGAGCGTCTGTTGCGCGAGCGCGAGCTCGGAAATTTGCGTCTTGACGACATGCGTTTTGCGCAGTCGCACCGCGAGGAGGACTACGATTGGGCGCGGGCTTTGCGCGAACGCCAGCGGCAAAATTGGGACATTGCCGACCACAAGCTTGCGGACGAGGAAAGCGCGCGCAATGCTTTGATGGCGGCGGCTTCGGACGAAGCGCAGCTTTCGCAAACGCCGTCTTCGCTTGTCGCGCCCGAATACAGGCATGCGGACGGTTCGGTAAACCGAAATTCCGCGCTCGAAAACGGCATTGCCGCCGCCGCGCGTCGGGGCGACTTCGGCGCGTATTCGGTGCTGAACGGCGAATTGTTGCGCAGGCAATCCGCCGTGCGCAGCGCGGAAGCGGACAGGCGGAAAGCCCGCGAGGGCGATTTGCGGTTGCAGAAGCTCGAAGCCGACCTGCAAAAGAGCAAGGCTCCGACCGAGCTGGAATTTGTCAACGCGCCCGACGGTTCGCTTCTTTACAAGTACGGCAACACGATTGGGAAGTTGGGAAACTCGCGGAAAGCGGCGGGCGGCTACGACGAGTATCCGAGCAGGACGGTTGTCGTGCGCGACTCCGGCGGGAAAATCGTTGAAGTAATTCAGCCGTACATTCAGACTGTCGGAAAAGACGGCTCTATGGAGCGCAAGCCGAATCCGCGCTACATCGATTATATAAATGCCCACGGAAACCTGCCGCCCGCAGACGGCGGGAACGGAACGGCGGGGCAGCCGCCGAAAGACGCGCAGACCAAGCGCGGCGATTTGATGAAGAAGCTTGGATTTTAGTTGTTATGGTTCAGGGGGGGGCGCGTTTGCGTCCCCCTTTTTTTTGTCGTCCGAATTTTGCGTTTTACGGCCGTCGTTTATGTTATTATAATTCCATGGAAAACAACGGTACACTCGACTTGCAGGCTCGGCGCAATCCGAGCGAGATTTGGAGCCATATAAAAAACGACATCGACGCGCGTTTTGCGAAGCACCCCGACGCAGTGGACGAAGTGTCGAAGATGTCGGAGGAGGATTTCAAGGCGTTTCAAAACGATTTGTTCGCAAAATATGCGGACAATCCGAAGTATTCGGTCGTGGTGGGAGACATACCCGAAAAGCGCGTGCGCTGGGATTCGTTCACGTCGTCGTATGTGGACGACACGCCCGCGCCGAAGACGCGCAAGTTGCAGCCGCCCGACATCGAGCGCATCTGGCGGGCGTACGGCGAGTACGACAAGGACGCGGACAAGCGCGACGCGGAAGCCGCCAAGCATGCCGTGCCGCTCGACAGGCTCGACGGCGGACAGCGCGCAAAGCTTGCGGAAATTGCGGAGGCGGAGGATTCGCCGCTGTTGCCGTATCTGAAATTCGACAAACGGTATCTGGAAGACTACGCCGCCGCGCGGGACTATTTTGTAAAGGAAGCCCGACGAATGCAGGCGGACGGCGGCGATTGGCGCAACACTTGGCTCGGCGAAGCCGCAAGGGGGTTCGGCGGCATGATAATCAACCCAGCGAACGCAGTTGCGAACGCGTACAGGCGTTGGCGCGGAGGCGTGCCACACGGGAATCCCGACGGCTTGTCGGACGCGGAAATCAGGGAACGCGCCGTCGACGACGCGTTCGGTGAAATGTACGGCTACATGACAGGCACGAAGGACTTTGAGGACATGCGCGAAAACGCGCCTCTCGGCCGGAAGATTTCGCGCGGCGTGGGCGAGCTGCTCGGCTTCATTTTCCCGACGGCGGAGGGCAAGCTCTTCGAGGGAGGCGTCAAGGCGGCGACCGCCCTCGGCGCGAAGAAAACCATAGGGGGCGCGGCGGCGAAGTTTGCCGCGGGCGGCGTTGCGGTTTCGCCGACGCATTTGGACGTTGGCTCGCCCGTAAATCCGCGAAACGATGTTGCGGGGCAGCTTGCGGCGAACGCCGTTGCGGAGGGCGCAAGTTCGGCGGTATTCGGCGCGGGACTCAGCGCGGTCGGCCGCGGCCTTTCGGCGGCGGCGCATTCGCCGCTCAACCCGCTCTACAAGACGGGCGGCATGATTGACTCGAAAGCCGCGGGCGAGTACATTTCGAATTTGTGGAAGCGCATCGAAAACGACGCTCCCGTATCGCCCAAGGAACGGTCGTTTTTCGACTTCGTTATGGACGAGGCGGCGGCGCAGAAGATTTCCGTGGGCGACGTGTTGAGCGGGCGGGTTGCCCCCAAATTCGTCGAACGCCAGCTCCGTCCGTGGGTGGGCGAAATTCCGATTCTGCGCGGGCTGATGAGGGACAGAAATTCGTACTGGAAGTTCGAGAAAACGGGCATCGACAACGCCGACGTTCGCGGCGAAAAGTTCGACGCGGACGCGTTCAGGCGCGATGCGGAGGATGCGGTTTCGGCGGCTACGCCGCCCGTGCGCGAGGGATTGAGGCTCGGCTACGAGTCGCCCGAAATGCTTGCGCGTCGCGTTGCAGGGCAGCCGAAGTTCGATTTGGACGCGCCGTTTTACATAGACGAGGCGCAAAAAAGATTTTCGTCGGCCGACGAATTTTCCGACTGGGTGCTTGCGGTTGACGGCGGAGCGGCGGAGTCTTTCGAACGGTTCCGCAATCTGCCCGACGCGAAGAAGCAGTGGCAGGCGGAATATTTGCCCGCGTATGCGCGGAAGTACGGCGCGCGCGTAGGCGACGTAAACGCCGTTGTGCGGTCGGGCGACGCTCTCGACGCGGCGCGTACGCGGAAGATGATTGATTCGATTCCCGACGAGGAGGAGTCGTTGAAGTTGGAGGCTATCGGCGATGCGGACATAGAGCAGCTTTCCGACGCGCACTTGGAGTATGCGGCCGAGCGCGGGCAGACTTGGGCGGCCGACGAGCTTGTACGACGCGCGGAAGCTGAAAACGCCGCGGGAATCGATTCGGACGATGTGTTCGCGAGGCTCGACTTCGAAGGCGCGAAGTTGCCGACTCCCGAGGCGATGGCGCGTAAGGGTGGTTCGCTTTCGGAGGAAATGCGGGCGGTATACGATTCCCTGCCTGCCGATTTGAAGCGGAAATATTTTGCCGACCGCAACGTGAAGCTCGACGAGCTTGCGGAAAGTTTGGGCTACGAGACGGAGGCGGAGCTTATAAGCGCGCTTTCCGACGCGGCGGGACGGGTTGCGGACGGATACAAGGTCGGGAACGAAAAACGAAGAACCAAGAACGAAGAACGGAGGGTCGGAACGCCCGCAAAAAAGTGGAAAAGCGAACCGCTTGACGGAGTCCCCGAATCGGTCGCAACGGAAATCAGACGCGCCGAAAATGGTTTGTTTGACGCGTTGACACACAAACGCGATTTGAAAGACTTTATATACCGCGACGGTCTTGGGTATGTTTCCTGCTACTATGGCGAAGACGGAAAAATAAAGGACGGAAAATATACGGGCGGAAGCGGTATTGCCCACCTTATAGGCAGGCGAAACAACGAAGGTCTCGACGGTTTCGGAATTGCGATGAAAATACCGCGAATTGTCAAGCTCGGTAAAATCGGAGATGAATACGGGCCCGAAAACGGGAAGCGCGTCAACATAGTTTACGGAGACCACACCGTTGTATTGTCTAAATTCCGATTCGGAGAAAAGGAGAACTGGGTTGTTACGGCGTGGAAAAATAACGATGCCGGAGATGCGGTTAACGCATCGTCCGGCTACGCTGTCCGGAATCACGGTATATCAACCGAACAGGTTGCGTCTATATCCTCACAATCGGAAACAGTTTCGGAAAGTCAAGGGAAAAATCTTCGTTCGTATGAAAAACGCGACTTCGAAGACGTGGATGCGGACGGGTTTGTTCCCGCCGCGCAGGCTTCAATCGAAAAACGCATGGCCGAGGACGCGGCGAATGCCGCAAAGTGGGTTGCGATGACGCCCGAAGAACGCATTGCCGAGGCTTGCCCCGACTATGTGGACAAGGCGATACAACTTTCAAGGGCGATGGCGCGCAAGAATGGGGGGCGTCCGCTACCGACTTACGGCGGTTTGAAGTTGGAGCTTGTGGCGTTGAAGTCGGGCAAATTCAAGATTATCGAGGACGGCAAGAAATTGAGTTCTATTAAGGTGTTTCGGGACGAAGCGCAGGCGCGGGAATTTCTCGGCAAGTGGATACTGGCGTATGCGGACGCGGGCAAGATTACATACTATGCGCCCGCAGACGTTCGCGGCGTATTCGCCGACGCGGGCGGGCTTTCCGCAGAAAACGCCTATGTGCGCGACGCCAAGGGCGAAATCAAGGTTGACGGGGTTGTCATGCGCAGGGCGAAGCCAGAGCGTCTTGTACGCGACGTGTTCGTTACGAATTGGGACAAGGAATACGACAGCGTAAAGGACGAAAAAGCCGAGCTTGAAAAGCTGAACAGGCGCGACTTCGAAAGCGTGGACGAATTCAAGCGGTGGCTTGAAAAAAACAGCGCAGAGGTAGAGAAAAAGTTCGGCTCGATAAGGATGGAATATCGTTTCGACAAGGAGAATCTCGGTAAACCCGCTGCGGAAGAGGAAACGGAAATTGCCCGCAGGCAGCAGTTCTGGCTCGACAACAATATTGAAGACCTTGCGCGGCTTTACAAGGCGCGGATAAAAGAGGAAGAGTTCGACTTCGAAGACGAAGTTGACGTAGGCGACGGCTTGGATTGGGAGGACGGCGGAGATGGTGGTTTCGGTGCGCCCGCGAATGCGGGCGGAAGGGAACGTACGGAAGGCAAGCTTACCTTGAAACTCAAGGCGCGCATTGCAGAATTTGTCGACGAATTAAAGGGACGCATACTTAACGAAGAGCAAGGCGGTATTGCTTCGGTTGTGAATGGCGGTAAAAACTATTATCACATACGCATTGACGACCTCGGCAATGTTATAGCGTTTTTACGCGGTTCGCGCGACAAGAGCGGAGCGAACCACATTATGCTAAAACACTACGGCGAGAACGCCAGAATGGGCTACGTGTCGGCTGACGAAATTTTGCAGATAGGCGAAATTATCCGCAGCGGCAACCTTGAAATTGTGAACGAAAACGAACGCCGTTATTGGGTTGCCGACCCGAACTATGAAGGAAGAAAGTTGACGGTAGTCGTAAAGAAGAGCTTCAAGAAAAAGCAACCCGATTTTGTTTTGACCTTTTACTCAAACAAAAAAGCCGAAGAGGTGCGGGCTAAAAAACAAGCGTCTGGGGCTACCCATTCCGTCTTATCCTCTTCGACTATACGGACACAATCGGAAAACGCATCGGAAAGTCAAGGGAAAAAATTGAGCGACAATGAAAATACTTCGTTCGGTTCTTCTGGCGGAGGACGGATGGAGAGTAGCACCAACCCCTATCCTCCCGATTTGACTATGCCCAAGGACGGCAGGTTCGACCCGAAGCGCGTCGATTCCTCCGCACGCAAGGACTACGACGCAGGCGCGGCGCAGGCGGCGTTCGACGGGGTTTGGGACACTCTCGGCAATGTCAAGCGCGGGTATTCCTCCGCGCAGATAAGGGAGGTTGAAGCAAAGATGCGCGACTTCGCGAAGAAGATGGACGCGCGTATGTTGGAGCTTCCCGAATTGATTGAATTTGCCGAGCGCATAATAAGCGGCAAGGTAAGAGCCGTAAAGGGCTTCAAGGGCGACTACCTCGGAATGTACTACGGCGGGGAGAAGAAGATAGAGCTAAGAAGAGACCTATTCAAGCTTGTGGGCGATTGCAGGCGGTATGAGGTCGCGCTCGACGCGGCGCGGGAGGTGTTGAAGAAAAAAGGGTTCAATGAAGAGGTTGTGGAGAGCCGCCGCCCCGACCAAATTGTGCAGGCGGTTTATGAAAACCGTTTGGGGATTGAATACCAAATTGCATTCGAGCGGAAAATCAACGTCGAGTTCGGAAAGGCGAAACGCGGAGGAGAACCGAGCGCGGCGTTGATGGTTGCCGCCCACGAAATCATGCACGCAGTTGACGACGTCCGCGCCGACGGCTCAAAACTCGGCAAACACAGCGGCGGAACGCTGGGCGCGATAGTCGGCGAAATTCCGAAGTGCCTGACGGCGGTTTCGAAAATCCGCGGTTGGGGAGAGGTGCTTACGCCCGAAATCAGAAAGTCGATTTCGAAGTGCGCCGACTTTGCGGCGGGCAGGCGGCCGAAGAATCCCGAAAAGCTTAAAGAATGGCGCAAGTACCGCAACGACTACCGCCAGAAGGAGATTGAGAGGTTCTGTGCCGAGAACAGGATTTTGACGCGCGAGGTTGCGGTAAAGGAGTTGAACGAGGTTATAGCGTGGTGGCAGGGTTTGCCGTCCGCCGACATGGTGGGCAAGTATTTTCAGCAGCCGTGGGAGCGTTATGCCGAGGCGGGTGCGGCGTTTTTGTGCAATACGAAGATGTTCGCAAAGCTTGCGCCGAATGTGTACGAGGCGATGCTCGGCAACATGCGGGCGCGTCCGAAGTTTTGGGTGAATTGGCAGGAGTTCCAGAGGCGGCTCGACAATCCGAGCGGCAATGCGCGGCAGACTGCGGAGACGGTAAAGCGCGGATTCGCGGAGGCGAGGCTTGCCGACGCGGAGTATGCAAAGAGCGTTCGCAAAGCCGACTTGGCGTACTTGAAAGAGGATTTGAAGACCTACTACCGAACCGAGAATGCGCCGCTTTACGACCTTGCCGAAAAGCTTGCAAAGCGCAACGGCGGGCGGGCGTACGACGCGTACGGCATGATTGCGGACTTCCACGACTACCGCTACACGGCGACGTTTCAGGAGGCGTACATGGCGCGTGTTGCGCGCGTCTACGAAAAGCTGGCGCAAAACAAAATAGACTTGGACGACTTCGACGCGGCGTTGCTGTGTTTGCGAATCGACCAAGGCCGCGCGGACATTGCCAACCCGTACGGAATAACGCCGAAGCGGGCGAGGGCGGTATTTGCCGACATCATGGGCGGCTACTGCGAGCCAGCGCGGCTTGCGTTCCGCGAGGCGATAAGGTTGCGGTCGGCGTTGCGGCGCGAATTTGTCGTCCGTCCGCTTGTGGGGCTAAAAGCGTTCGACGAAAAGACGAACGGGATTTTGCTCGGGAACAATTCGTATGCGAAAATCGAGCGCAGCAAGGCGGGCGAGCCCGCGAAATCAGACCTCGAACTGCTGATGAAGGGCCTGTACGGCGATTCGTGCGGCGGGCTGATTATGCGGCAGTTCGGCACGCTTGCCGCCGTGAAAAGCCCGAGCGCGGCGACGCTCGAAAAGGACTTGAAGGCGATTGCGTTTGTCAAGAGCCAGCGGGCGTCCCGCGCGGTTGCGGACATGTGTCTTAAAATGGATGTCGGCCGCGAGGCGGACACGGAGGCGGTATACAACCGCGACGGAACGTTCCGCGCGAACGTCCCGAAAATCGTCGACAACGACAGGGTGAAGACTCTTGTGATACTCGAAAACGGCGCGGCTCGCGGCGTGTATGTGCCCGCGTATTTGGCGAATGCGATTGTACGTTCGGGCGGCGGCTCGATGGCGCGGGTGTTGGAGGGTTTGAACGACGTCAACTATGCGGTCAAGTCGGTCTTGGTGCAGTACAATTTCATGGCGTGGCCGGTTTTGCACATTCGCGACGTATTGCACGAATTGCGGGCTGTGTCGATGCTCGGAGGCGGGCTTGCGAACTCGCTTGCGCAGTGTCTTAAATTGGCCGCGAAGTTTCCCGCCGCGTATCGGTCGGCGTTTTCGGGGTGGAGGGGCAGACCAGACGAAACGTATCTCGACGCGCTCGACAGGGGAATGGTTGTCGGCCGCAGAAACCGCTACACGGGCGACGCGCCCGATTTGCATTCGGGGCAGCAGCAGCTTGTGGACTGGGGGATTCGCGACGAAAAATTGCTCGGCGCAAGGCTCGGTTTGTTGCGCAGGCTGTTCTATGCTTACGACTCTTTGGGGCAGGTGTTCGAGCGGTCGTCGAAGATTGCGATGAAGCTTTATCTGGACGAGCGCGGCGGATTTTCCGAAGCGGAGGAGCGGCGGTTCGTTCGCGAGCAGGGCGGCAGCCCCGACTTCAACGAGCGCATCAACCGGACGTTTGCGACCTTGCTTGAATGGGTGCACAATGTGCTCTTTGTCAATCCGATGATTCAGGGCTTCCGCTCGGAGGTTGCGCTTTCGCAGGCGGCGAAAGCCGTCGCCGAAAACCGCGCGAAGTTGGAGGCGGAGGCTGCGGGCGGCAAGCTTTCGGACGCGCAGGTTCGGGCAATCGGTTTGAAAGCGTACGCGAAGTATCTTGCGTATTTGGCGGCGTTTTCGAGCGGCGGGGCGTTGCTTTACGCCTGCGCGAGGCTCGGACTCGGCGGTGTGTTTGCGCCCGACGGCGACGAAGACGCGGCGTTGCGGCGTTGGCGGAAAATCCCCGAATGGGACAGGCGCAACAGAATTTGCGTGCCGTTTGCCGAGGACGTCAACGGAAAGTCGGTATACCTCAAACTGCCGTACGGCGACTTCGAGCGGTATATGGGCAACTTCCTGACGGCGGCGGTGGAGGCGATGGGCGAACGCGAGTCTTTCGGCGAGGCTGTCGGCGAAATTTTCAACACGATGCGGGAGATTCCCGTGTCGGAGTTCGGCGGCGGTTCGCACCCGATTGCGAGTTCGCTCTACGCGCTCGGCGACTACTACCTGCGCGGCAACAATCCGCGCGACTGGCGCGGCGCGGAAATTCTCGACCCCGTGGAGTACAAGGCGGGCGATATGCTTGCGAACGCGCAGAGTATGGGGCGGTATGTGTACAACCAGACTGTGGGCGGCGTTGTCGGGCGCGTTCCGAAGACTCCGCGCGACGGCGTGCCGCCGCCGTCGACCGCAGAAATGTGGCTGTCGATGCCGTTCATCCGCCCTCTTGTCGGCAGGTATATAGGAGTTTCGGACGCGGGCGTTCGCGAGGTTGCGCGGCGCGCGCAGGACGGCGTTGCCGCCGACGAGGCGCAGAGGACGCTGTTGCGGCGCGGGATTGTTGCCGATGCGGTGCGTCGCGGCGGAGACGGGCGTTATGAGTATGCGGCGGGACGCGTGGCGGAATTGCCCGACGCGAATCGGCAGGACTACGGCTATGTCCGAAGCCGTCTGCGCCGCGCCGACCGCAGGAGCAGCACCGCCGAAGCCGCCGTGGACGACGCGCCCACGCGCCGCCAGAAGGCCGCCGTACGCGCCGAATTGGAGCGGTTGCGGCTGATTGATGCGCAAGGCGAGTAGTTGCGGGTTGTTCGATTGGCGGAAAAGTTGCGGCGTCGGGGTGATGCCGCGACTTTTTTGTTGAAATTTATTCTTGACTTTATACGCCGTTGGCGTAGTGTGCTTCTATGAAATTTAATAAGACGGCGGCATACGTATCAGCGCGCAAGAAAGCCAAAATTTCCGCGCAAGACGAAAACCGATTATTGGACGAGCTTGCAAAGAATCCGACAAAGGGGGATGTAATCCCCAATAGCGGCGGATTCCGCAAGGTTAGAATGGCAATCAACGGACGCGGCAAACGGGGCGGCGCGCGCGTGATTTATATGTATGTTATAACGACGACCGAAAATGACGATGACATCGTATACTTGGTTATGATATACGCCAAAAACGAAAAGACAAATTTAACGGCAGATGAACTCAAAATATTAAGAGCCTTAGCAAAGGAGATAAATCAATGAAAAAAGAAAAATTTAACGAACTTGTTGCTTCAATCAAGGAGGCAGTTGCCATCAGCAAGGGCGAAATCGAACCTGCCGAAACGGTAGTGATTCCGAGTCCAAAGGCGATTCGCGAAAAGCTGAACTTGTCGCAGGACGAATTTGCGGAATTTGTCGGCGTTCGCGTCGCCACTTTGCGCAATTGGGAGCAGGGACGCAGGCGCATACCGTCTACGGCGAAAACCCTGTTGCGGATTGCCGAACGCCACCCCGACGTTATTTTGGAGTTGGCCAACATTTGATTTTTTCAATTCGGTTTGTTTGATGCGAGTCGCGGCGTCGGGGTGATGCCGCGACTTTTTTGGGGGAAGTTGTCAATGTTAAATATTAAACAATAATTATATTTATGGATTGCGATAACGAAATGATAGATGAAAAATATAATTGCTGGGATATGTATTCTGAGAAAGGGAAGCTTGAACACGATATTATATTGAAGGTAGCCAAGTATATTGATTTAAGTGAATACGGACTTCAAAGCATAAGAGGAGAGCAAAATGTACGGTACATTCCAAAAACCGGAATGATTAGAATATATGCCGACCACAATCCGCCTCATTGTCATGTTTGCCTATATGGTAGAGTTGATGTAAAAATAAGGTTGGATACGTTTGAAGTTATGAACAACGTTGAATTAAGTCGCAACCAAAGAAAAGGATTTGCCAACTATTTAGACAATGGAGGTAAAGAAGAGTTGCGCTACTATTGGAATAAAAACAATCCAGACAAACCATTTAGTTATCAATAGGCGCAAAAAAGGCGGTCGTTATTGACCGCCTTTTTTATTGTCAACACTATTAGGCTATTGCGGGGTTTATGGTTGTGTTTTCTCCGCGTTTGTAGCCTCGGTTGAAGGATTCGTAGTCTTTTAGGGGGTTGTGGGTGTGTACCTCTTTTGGCTTTACCTCTCGTTGCAGGTATTCTTCGACAAGGGCGAGTTCGGTTTGGCAGATGATAGCGTAGGACTCGTTTTCGGCGAAGGTTTCCATTTCCTGCTTTTTCAGCGCGGAGCAAATTCCGCTCATAAACCCGCAGTAAAAGTCGGGTTCGCAGACGAGGCGGAAGCGTTCCCTTGCCTTGCGTTTTTCGGCGCGGAGTGCCGCCTTCATATTGTTGTACAAAAATTCGGCGACATAAAGCGCGTTATCGACGGAGTCTTCGGTTGCGTAGACGTATGCGGTGTAGTTTGAGTAGGCCATATCCGCCTGAAAGTGGTCTCGCATTATCGTTGTTATGTACGGGATTTCCCGCGCGTGTTTTGTGGTCTTAAACGAGCGTTCGGCGACTTTTTGCGCTTCGGCGGGCTTGTCTTTCAGCTCGGCTTGTTCGATTTTATATTGCGCCATCAGCCGCATTGCAATCGACATTGCGAGTTTGCATTCGTTGAAGTTGCCTCGGTTGTCGTCGGCTTTGGCGAGCAGCTTTTTAATCTTGGCTATTATCTGTTGTCGG
>ERZ1034878.656-NODE-656-length-14896-cov-11.156593_pt1 | contig 14896 bp, 12 predicted proteins | sample MGYA00520593_ERZ1034878 | MGnify/ENA primary metagenome ERZ1034878 (study PRJEB33766, sample SAMN09781724) | gut metagenome | biome: gut microbiome | host: Homo sapiens | place: Madagascar | study: EMG produced TPA metagenomics assembly of the PRJNA485056 data...
TTATTTTTTTCTTCTTTTTCTCTAAAGGCTGTTTCCAAATCTATGTCGAACAGGTTTGCCAATGAGCATACATACATAAATACATCAGCAAGTTCTTCACCTATGCTTCCTTTGGAAGAACCGGAACCGATACTTCCTCCTTTGGTGTTTTTACGTACAGCAGAAATAACCTCACCACATTCTTCCGCGAACAAGCAACATTCATAAAAGCAATCAGTTGTATTAAAATTTCTAATGGTTTTCATATGTTTTATGTATTGTTGAAAATCGCATAATTGAGGATTTGCAGGAAGTTCTAAGTTCATCTTATTATCAATACAATTTTTAATCAATTTAACAATTGATTCAATATACCGATTTTCGGTGTGTCTTTTGTAAACATTTATGTATGACGGATGATGAACAGCCACGTATTTTATCCCGTTTATCAAATGTTCTTGATATTGATAATCTGCCGGAAGACGGTTAAATGGAACATTTAATTTGTTCAAAACAAATTTTGAAACCAGTCCTCCCAACAAAAAAACAATTTTAGGATTTGTGTTTTGTATTTCTTCTTTCAAAAAAGGATAGCAGTTTTCCATTTCTTGATTAGTCGGGTATCTTAATTTACCGGTTGTATCTATTGGCGCACATTTTAAAATGTTTGTTCGGTAATATGTAGCTTCGGTATAAGCTTTTTCTATCTTGGTTAAGAGATTTCCGCTTGAAGATGACGGCGAAAGAGCATTTTGCGGTGTCATACATTTTTTTAACGATACGCCAACCCACATAACATCACATTTAGGATGTGTAATTTCGTTTATTTTATCATTATAACTACAACTATGACATAGAATATTCATTATCTGTTATTACCTTGATTTTTCATTATATTTAAAATAGTTTTTCTAACTTTTTCAAGAGGAACTTTTGAAAAAGAATAGTTAAGTGATGCTGAAAATTCATCACGAGCATATAAGATTCTAACTTATATATCAAATTTTAAGAGCAATTACAAGGATTTTCAATTGTTGCAACAAAAAATAAACCATAATTACCGCTAGAATCTCCGGGGTATTTTGTTATTGCTAAAAACTATCCGCCTTGTTAAAATTTGTAATACTTGGTTTTACAATCCTTGAGCCGAAGTGTTATAACTTCTTCCAAACTCGTTTTTTATTTTTTTTCTTCTTTTTCTCTAAAGGCTGTTTCCAAATCTATGTTAAACATGTTTGCCAATGAGCATACATAATTTTTGCAACATATCCAATTAATATTCGTTGCAATAGTGTCATTTTTTATGATAAATGATATAGTTATTTAATAAATCTTGCCAATTATTCAAATTTTGTTCTGCAAAAAATTGCTGCAAGAATTCCACCATAAATTGATGGCGTTTCTCGGCTTCTTTTCTACCAACTTCTGTTTGCATTGCACCTTTTAACAATAACAGTTTTTCAAAAAAGTGATTAATCATGTGTTTTTTATTATTTTCAGGAGAAGGTCGTTCATTCTCATTAAATAAAGGCTGATTACGTGAAACACTAAAACTCAAAGCTCTGCATATACCAATGGCACCCATGGCATCTAACTTGTCAGCGTCAGATAACAGTTTCATTTCCAGTGTTTTAAAATTAGGATTTGCTCCACTTTTAGAAAAACTTATAGCATCAATTGTTTCTAAAATTGTTTGAATTGTACTCTTATCAATATTTAAACTCTGCAGAAATCTTTCAGCAACCTTGCCATCAGTATTCATTTTGTGATCATCTACATCATGCAATAATGCACTCATTCTACAAATAAATTCATTGGCATTTTTTTCTTCTTTTAATAACTTATCAATATTTGCATAAACACGTTTTATGTGTTCAAAATCATGTCCAGAATTATCTCCAGAATGGTATTTTGAGGCAAATTGATATGTTTTGTTTAATATATTTTCTTGCATTATAATCCCTTCCAAATTTTACTTTTTCTTACTTGCTGAATAAATAAGTCGTTTTGATTACCTATAAATAATGGTTTAAGATGCAAGTCATTTTTACCCTCTCATTATGATGACGTTGTGTTTTCTGTAGATTTTATAAAAAATAATAAAAGACCAGTACCTACAAAAAAAGCGCCGTGATGGCGCTTTTCCTTAATGGTGATCCCAGCGAGAATCGAACTCGCGTTACCGCCGTGAGAGGGCGATGTCCTAGGCCGCTAGACGATGGGACCATTCAAGAACACCCTCTTGATAGCTCAATTTTTTTTAACTTGCAAGTCTTTTTTCAATTCTGCGCAAACTTTGTTTAGTCGGCTCTAGTTTTCCTCGTTTATCAACTGCTGTAGATAAAGATCCAATCCGCCGCTTAATATTTGCAGTTTTGCAAACCCGTTCAGCCGCAGGATCATATAAGCGATATATGCCCCGTAGCCGCGATTGTCATATAAAACATAGCTTTTGTCTTTGGCCAGCTTATGAATGTTTTGTCGTAAAACCGCCAGCGGAAAATTCAAGGCTTGCGGAATGTGGCTGTGTTGAAAGCTTTTTTCGGTTCTGACATCAAGCCAAATTTGCTCCGCAGATCCCTGTAATTGATTTAAGCCATCATAATAAGCATATTTGACGTTGTTTTTAATAGCTTCTTCAATCATAGAACCTAGTTTGGACGCAACATCTTTGGCTGTTCCCAATTCCGGAGCATAAAAAAGCTCCGCAGCGGCCAAATCTTTATAAGTCCCTTCAGAGCGGATAATTTCATCAATCTGAGCCGCGCGGCTGACTATTCCGCTGCTGCCCACCGCTTGCATTCCCAATATTTTACCTTTTTCACTGTACAGCAGCTTAAATATCATCGACTTACCGTGCAAATAGGGCGCAGTATCATCCTGCCACAAATGAACTTTGCCATATGGTATGTTTTTTTGTAATAATTCATTTTCAGATTTACCCGCTATTGCGATATATAAATCTTCACGGCCGACAATTTCCGCGTAGCCTGCGTTGGTTAATCTTGCATTTTTGCCGTTGATGTTTTCGGCTGCGGTTCGTGCCTGTTTCAGTGTCGCCGCTGTCGAATGAGCGATAAAATTATTGATTTCGACATTTTCACCGCAGGCATAAATATTTTCATCATTGGTTTGCATGCGGTCATTTACTTTCAGCCCGCCGGTTTCGCCGATTTCCAAACCGGCTAATACCGGAAGTTTTATGTCCGGCGTCTTTCCGGTTGTTATAATCGCAATGTCGAATTCGATTTGCCGTCCGCTTTGCAGAATTGCGGTATTGGCGCGAAACTCGCGAACACTGTCATTGAGTATCGACATAATATTCATATCGCGTAATTTATTTTGCATTATGGCCGCCATATCCTCATCGGCATGCGCTAATATATGATCAGCTTGTTCCACAATTATGGTTTCGGCATTAAGGCGGCAAAAGGCTAAAGCGATTTCAATTCCCTGTTTCCCGCCGCCCAAAATCAGTACTTGCCGCGCTCCTGTTCCTAAATAATAATCTTTGGCTTTTCGAACCATGGCGGCAGTGTTCAAAGTGAAAACGTTTTCGCTTAAAATACCGGCAATATCAGGACGAAGCTGCAACGCTCCGGTTGCCAAAATCAATTTATCATATGTCAGGGGCGGGGTGTCTTTTAGCAACAACTGCCGTGTTTCGCGTTTGATTGCCAAAACTTCACAGTTAAGCCGTACTTCAACGTTGAAAATTTTTCGCATCTCTTCAACGTTTGCGCCTTGCAGCATTTCGGCGTCTTTTACTTCTCCGCTGATTAAAAACGGCAAACCGCAAGTTGCCATAGCTAAGTCGCTGCTTTTTTCCAAAATGATTATTTCGGCCTTTTCATTATGCCTCCGTAAATGCACGGCTACGGCCATTCCGGCTGTCCCGCCGCCGATTATTACAACTTTCATTGCTGTTTTCCTTGGTTGTCAAACTCTACTGCCAATGTATGCCGCATTTGCATAATTTTAAGCCGTGACGATGTGTTTTTTTCTTGACTCGCTAATGTTTTTTCGTTATAAACCAAACAAAACAGTAAATTTTTCATATTATAAGGTTCGAAAAATTTATACACTCCAAGGAGTGCCGCCAGTCAGCGAGGGTTCGCACACTGGCGTGCAATAGTATGTAGGTACAAGGTTTATGTTTGAGGCGTTGAGCGACAAATTAACTTCCGTATTTAATAAAATCACCTCTCGCGGTGTTTTGAGCGAGGATGATATAAATACGGCTATGCGCGAAATTCGTATCGCGCTGCTGGAAGCCGACGTCGCTTTGCCGGTGGTTAAAGACTTTATCAACCATGTTAAAGAGCAGGCGTTGGGCGAAAAAGTTGTTCGTTCAATTCAGCCGGGGCAAATGGTGGTTAAAATCGTCCATGATGAGTTGGTCAAAGTCCTTGGTGATGAGGCGGTCGCGCTAAATCTTAATGCTCCGGCGCCGGTTGCCGTCTTAATGGTCGGTTTGCAAGGGTCGGGTAAGACTACGTCTTCGGCCAAAATTGCCAAACGTCTGCAAGACAAACAAAAGAAAAAAGTTTTGCTGGTTTCACTGGATATTTATCGTCCGGCGGCTCAGGAACAATTAGCGCAATTGGCTGCGCAAATTAATTCTGGATTTTTGCCGATTGTCCAAGGTGAAAAACCGGCCGCCACTACTCGCCGTGCTTTGGATTATGCCAAAAAAGGCGGATATGATGTTATCATTCTTGACTCTGCCGGCCGTTTGCATATTGACCAAACTTTGATGGATGAGGTCGTTGAGGTCAAAAAGATAGCCGCCCCGAGCGAAGTTTTATTGGTTGCTGACGCTATGATCGGTCAGGATGCCTGTGTCGTTGCCAAAGAGTTTAGTGAACAAGTTGGCGTGACCGGTCTGGTCTTGACGCGTATTGACGGCTCAGCCCGTGCCGGCGCGGCTTTGTCAATGAAGATGATTGCCGGTGTCCCGATTAAATTTTTGGGAACAGGCGAAAAACTTGACGAGTTTGAGGAGTTTTATCCTGACAGATTAGCCGGCCGTATTCTTGGCCAAGGCGATGTCGTTTCGCTGGTTGAAAAAGCCATTGAAAATGTTGATAAAGCCGAAGCTGAAAAAATGGCGGCTAAAATGATGAAAGGCAAGTTTGATTTGGAAGATATGCTTGCCCAATTGAAACAAGTTCAGAAATTAGGCTCGTTGGGAAATATTCTTGGAATGCTTCCCGGCTTGTCTAAAATCAAAAATCAGATTGAAACATCGGGCATCGGCGACAATCTGATTAAAAAACAAGAGGCGATTATTCTTTCCATGACCAAATTTGAAAGACGTAATCCCGATGTTATTAAAGCTTCCCGCAAGAAAAGAATTGCGGCCGGCTCCGGTGTTGAAATTCATGAAGTCAACAAACTGCTCAAATCCTATGAGCAAATGTCGATGATGATGAAAAAAATGGGGCGGATGGGCGGTATGTCCAAATTGCTTAATCCGGCTCTGTTAAAGAACTCTCCGTTTGGCAATATGCTAGGTGGAAAAAGTGGCAAATTTCCCTTCCAGTAAGTGGAAATTTAATGGTTAAACAAAAGAAAGGAAAATAAATGTCAGTACGTATCAGACTATCTCGTGGTGGTTCTAAAAAACGTCCGTTTTACAAAGTTGTAGCAGCTGATCAACGCGCTCCTCGCGATGGCAGATTCATTGAAAGACTTGGTTCTTACAATCCGATGCTTCCGCAAGATCACGCTGACCGTTTTTCAGTTAATGAAGAACGCGTTAAATATTGGTTGTCACAAGGTGCAGAACCGACTGAAAGATTGGCTAAAATGTTGGCTAACCTCGGCTTGGTAGCTAAACCGGCTTTGCGCAATCAACCGACCAAATCTGCTCCTAAAGCTAAAGCTCAGGAAAGATTGAAAGAAAAAGAAGAAAAAGCCAAAGCTGCTGCTGAAGCTGCCGCTCAAGCTAATGAAACTTCTGCCGAATAAGAATTTATAGTGTTACTTCGGAAAGGACTTATTAATGGAAAATAGCGAAAAGGTTTGTCTGGGCGCGATTGTCGGTGTCCACGGTATCAAAGGCGAGGTTAAAGTTAAGAGCTTTACCGCCGTTGATCGTGATATTGACAAATATGGCGAGCTGGAAGATGAAACCGGCAGTCGCAAATTTTCGGTTAAAGTTGTCGGCCATTCCAAGGATTTGTTGCGGGTAAAAGTTAAGGGCTGCAATGATCGCAATGCCGCCGAAACATTAATCGGAACCGGTTTGTATGTCAGCCGCACTTTACTGCCTGATTTGCATGACGAAGAATTTTATCATACCGATCTTATCGGTTTGGAAGTTCGTGACAATTCAGCCAATGTTATCGGCACGGTAAACGCCTTATACAACTTTGGCGCCGGAGATATCATTGAGGTTCAGGTAAAGAACGGCGGGCTTGAAATGCTGCCTTTTACCAAGCAATATGTTCCGACAATTAATATTAAAGATGGTTATATTATTGTAAATGAGATTCACTTTGCCGCTGACGATGAGGCGGAAGACAATGCTGAAGGTTAAAGTCTTTACTATTTTTCCGGAATTGTTTCCGGGCTTTTTGGGGCATTCTTTAACCGGACGCGCTCTTGACGAAGGAATATGGTCATTATCCGCGGTTAATATCAGGGATTATTCCTTTGATAAACACGCATCGGTTGATGACACACCTTGCGGCGGCGGAGCCGGTATGGTTATGCGGGCTGATGTCTTGGGTGCGGCGCTTAAAGCCAATTTTAACGGCGGGCGCTTGCTTAATATGAGTCCTCGCGGCAAACCTTTAACTCAACAAATGGTTAAAGAGTTGGCGCAAGAGCCGGAGTTGTCGATAATCTGCAGCCGCTTTGAGGGTATAGATGAGCGGGTGCTGGAAGCCTATCAGGCGGAGGATGTCAGTATCGGCGACTATATCTTAACCGGAGGCGAACAGGCGGCACAAATCCTGCTTGATGCAGTTGTACGTTTGTTGCCAAATGTCTTGGGCAATGCTGAATCAATCGCGCATGAAAGCTTTGAAGATTATCTTTTGGAATATCCGCAATATACCCGTCCGATTGAGTGGAAAGGGCGCAAAGTTCCTGATATTCTGATGAGCGGACATCACAAAAATATAGCCGACTGGCGTTTAGCCAAAGCAGAAGAAGTAACACAAAACAATCGTCCCGATTTATGGCAAAAATATCTTGCATTTAAGCGGGGTTAGGTATAAAAGTTTAAGCAAATAATTTATAAAGGGTAAAACTGATGAACATTATTGAAAATATTGAAAAAGAGCAAATTCAAAAGCTTACCGAAGGCAAAAACGTTCCTAGTTTTAAGCCTGGTGATACTTTGAAAGTTCATACCAAAGTAAAAGAAGGCGATCGTGAACGTATTCAGGTTTATGAAGGTGTTTGCATTGCTCGTAAGAACGACGGTTTAAATTCTTCCTTCACAGTTAGAAAAATTTCTTTCGGTGAAGGTGTTGAACGTGTATTCCCGTTGTATTCTCCGAACGTTGCTAAAATTGAAGTATCTCGTATCGGTAAAATTCGCCGTGCAAAATTGTACTTCTTGCGCGCTTTGCGTGGTCGTTCAGCTCGTATTGCTGACGATTTGGGCGCTGCCGCTAAAGCTCGTGAAGAAACTGCTTCTTCAGAGAATAACTAATTTTAGTTGCAATCTGAATTATAAAAAGACCGGTTGTTTTCTCCGGTCTTTTTTTGTTTGATGTTATTGTTGACAACCGCTTGATTTAATTTTAATAATAAAGGCTGTTTTTTAATCGTTTTTTGAAAGAGGATGCTATGACTGCGCGTACATTACAGGGATTTATGGAGCTTTTGCCGCAAGAACAAATTGTTATGGAGCAAATGAAAGCCGTAATCCGACATACTTACGAGTTGTTTGGTTTTGCGCCTCTTGATACTCCGGTTTTGGAATTGGCCGAGGTTTTGTTGTCCAAATCAGGCGGCGAAACCGAAAAGCAGATTTATGAGTTTAAAAAAGGCGACACCGATTTGGCAATGCGTTTTGATTTGACCGTGCCTTTGGCTAAATATGTTGCGCTTTATCACAATGATTTGACCTTTCCGTTCAAACGTTATCAAATCGGTAAAGTTTATCGCGGCGAGCGCCCGCAAAAAGGACGTTTTCGCGAGTTTTATCAATGCGATATTGATATTATTGACCGTGATGATTTGAATATTGCCTATGATGCCGAAGTTTTGGCGGTGATTTATACTATTTTCCAAAAACTTGCGTTACCGGCGTTCAAAATCTATCTTAATAACCGCAAGCTGTTGTCCGGTTATTTGGAATATTTGCAAATTGCCGATAAGACGGTTGATGTCTTGCGTCTGGTTGATAAAATCAAAAAGATACCTGAAGAAGCTTTTCTGGGTGAATTAAAAGACTTGGGACTGCCGGAGGATGCAAATATCCGCTTGCTTGAGTTTATTAAAATTAAAGGCTCAAATTGTGAAATTATTGCCGCATTGGAAAAACTGAATGTTACGCAGGATAACTTTGTTACCGGCTTAAATGAAATCAAAACGGTTTTGGCACAGGCTTCAGCTTTGGGTATTCCTGAAAACAACGTCCAAATCGATTTAAGCATAACCCGCGGTCTGGATTACTACACCGGCACGGTCTATGAAACTTTCTTTGACGATTATCCCGAATTTGGTTCGGTTTGTTCCGGTGGACGTTATGACAATCTGTCCAGTGTGTTTATGGATAAAAAATTCCCCGGTGTCGGTATCTCAATCGGTTTAACCCGTTTGTTTGACCAATTACGCGGCAAAGGTTTGCTCAAAATTGCCGGACCGACGCCGAATAAAGCATTGATTGTCGTCCAAAGTTCTGATTATCAAAATGCTGCTTTTGAGTTGGTTGGTGAATTGCGCCGTCATGATATTGCCGCAGATGTTATGCTGCGTGAATGCAAATTTAAGAAAAAAATGGAATATGCCAATAAAATCCAAGTTCCATACCTGATTATTATCGGGGAAGATGAATTTGCTCAGCATAATTATACCCTGAAAAATATGCAAAACGGCGAACAGCAACGCTTGAATTTGGCAGAATTGTTGAGTGTTTTGCAGGCCTGAAAACCTGATCTGTCTAAGCCCCCGAAGGTAAAACGGCTTTCGGGGGTTTAGATTTGCAATTTCTGTTATTAGCTATGACAAAACACTACCATTTTATAAAAAATTAAGTATATTAAAGCTAATTCGTATAATTAAATTAAAAGAGGCTGAAGATGAAAAAAATAGCTGTTGTCGGTGTGTTAGAAAGTGTCGGACATGAAATTCTGGCTGATTTGGCGGATGAGGGCTTTTCTTCTCATGCCGTATATGCGTTGGAAGCAAAATCAGCGGCCGGCAATATGGTGTCTTATGGTGAAGATGAAGATATTGACATTTTAGGCTTGGACGGATTTGACTTTGCAAGCGTTGACGTTGTCATTTTTGCATCTTCCACGGAAGTTTCCAAAAAATATGCTCCGCAGGCTTTAGCAAAAGGTGCTAAAGTGGTAGACTGCAGCGGTGCATTTTTCGGAGATCCTGATGTCCCGATGATTATTGACGGTCTTAATTCGGATAAACTGTCGCAGGCGGCTAAGGGAATGGTTTCTGTCCCGACCGCCGATGTTACCCAAATGCTGCTGCCGTTAAAATTGGTTAATGAGCAATATGTCATCTCACGCATTGTGGTTTCTAATTATACCTCGACCTCCGTTTACGGCAAGGAAGGAATGGATGAACTGTTTAACCAAACCCGTAAGATTTTTATGAATGATACGTTGGTTGATGATGAGGCCGTATTCCACAAACAAATTGCGTTTAACGTTATTCCGCAGGTTGGTGAGTTCATCGGGGATGAAACTTATAGCGAATGGGCTTTTAATGCTGAGACCAAACAAATTTTAGGTCCGCAGGTCAAAGTCCATGCCAATTGTGCGGTTATTCCGGCTTTTATCGGCTGCGGACAATATGTTAATGTCGAATTTGCCAATGAAGTCGATGTCGAAGAAGTTCGTAAGCTTATGAAAAAATCGCCGCAGGTTGTGGTTTTTGATAAACATGTCGACGGCGGATATGTCACGATTAATGATGTTCAAGGCGAAAATAACATTTATGTCAGCCGCCTGCGTCAGGATACTTCGGTTGAAAATGGTATCAGTTTTTGGTGTGTCGCCGATAATCTGCGTGCCGGTGTTGCCCGCAATGCTTTGGCTCTGGCCAAATTATTAACTGCTTAAGTTTAGAGGAACGATAAATGAAACATTTGTTTGCTGTTTGTCTTTTATTGATTTTGGGTTTGGCGGTTGAGCCTGCTTGGGCGCAGAACGGTAATGTTAATAGTTTGGGCGAAGACCTGAATTATCTTGAAATCAACCAAAAACTGACAACTATCAGCAATTCGCTTCATCAAAAAAACATTGATTCAAGCAAATTGTCCGATGACGTAAAATACATCAGCGAAAAACGTATCCAGCTTACGGATATCAAAAAAAATATTGAAAATGCGCTTAAGTTTGTTGAAAAACGTATCACCGCTCTTGGTGAAGAACCGACTGACGGCACGCATGAAGTGTCATTGATTGCACAAAAGCGTAAGGAGTTTAAAAAAGAGCAGGCGACCGAAAAAGCCCGTATTGCTGAGGTTGAAATTCTGTTGGCTCGTTTAGATGAGCTGGATTTGGCCATTTTTAACCTGCGTAATAAGGAATTATTGGGCAACCTTTTAGTACGTACCACGCCGATTATTTATCCTAAGGAGTTTTTGTCCTCAACGCATAAGTTTATAACTTTAGTTGTTGATGTGGTAAAATCACCGGTTAATTGGTATAAAGACTTAACGCCCGAACAACGTAATATTGCACATACCAAAGTTTTGCCGGCCTTTTTAGTAATTTTGCTTCTGTCATGGTTGGGTTACTATTTGCGTGTCTTCATTATCCGCCGTCTTGGTTATCGTCAGGATATCGAATTTCCGCGTTATTGGCGCAAAGTTTTTGCCGCCGTTGCCGTAGCCATTGCTTACGGAGTTATTCCTTCATTTCTTATCGGTGCCTGCCTGATATGGAATATCACCACCAAGGTTATGACCACCGGTTTTATGGGCATAGTCTTAAATACATTTCTGTATTATGCTTTGTTTGTCATTATGGCACGGGCTATTTCGCGGGTTATTTTTACACCTTATAACGAAAAATGGCGCTTGGTTAATGTTAATACCACCAAAGCCAAATTACTGACATCGGCATTCTATTTCAGTGTTACTGCCATCGGAATTATGGCCTTTTTGGAACACATTGTCACTATCGGCAATTATCCGATTGAGCTGTTGACTTATCTGACGGTTATGTCATCGGCAGTTAAAGCTTTTTGTATTGTTTTGATAACTAAACGTGTATTTTGGGATGATATTCCCGAAGTCACCTCCGAAACCGATACCGCTGATGACAGTGATGAAGAAACGGATGATGATGCCTTTGCTTTTCGGGTAACGTTCTTTATTTCGTTTTTTGCGTTAGGTTCTTTTCTTATTTCGTTGTTTGGTTATCCGTACTTGTCGGCATTTATCCTTAATCGTTTTATAGCTTCGGTTTTGATTATCGCTTTGTTTATGGGTATCCGCAAAAGTTTTTACGAGATGCTGCATCGGCTGCTGTTAATGCGTTTTTGGGTTAAAACCTTCCGTATGCGCCGCCGCATTATTACCAAAATAGACTTCTGGTCAAGTGTGTTGGTTGAGCCGATTTTTGCCCTTGGCGGTTTATTTGTATTGCTGGCCTTGTGGGGTGTGCCGACGGATGTCTTAGAAAGCCTGCTTTACCGCCTGATGACCGGTTTTACTATCGGCGGGGTTGAAATTTCGCTTATTTCGATTGTGTTGGGAATTGTCGCTTTTCTGGTGTGCATTGCCTTGGTTAAGACTTTGCGCCGCCGCTTGCAAAACAATGTCTTGGCTCATATGGATATTGATGAGGGAGTGCGCCATTCTCTGGCGTCAGGATTCGGTTTTATTGGCTATGTTGTGGCGGCTTTACTGGCCATTGCCATAATGGGCGGTAATCTTACCAACTTTGCCTTGGTTGCCGGTGCTTTATCAGTCGGTATTGGTCTTGGTTTACAAAACATCGTTAACAACTTTGTTTCCGGTATCATTTTGTTATTTGAACGTCCGATTAAGGTCGGCGATTGGGTTGTTGTCAATGGTGAAGAAGGCAAGGTTAAGCAAATCAACATTCGCTCGACTGAGGTTGAAACCTTTAAGCGCTCAAGCGTTATTATTCCGAACGCCAGCTTGTTGTCGGGAACAGTTACCAATTTGACGCACAGCAACAATTGGGCCAGATATAGTATCAATGTCGGTGTTGCGTATGGTTCTGATGTCCAAAAGGTCAAGAATGTTTTGTTGGAGTGTGCCGCTAGCCATAAAAAAGTTCTGAAAAAACCTGAGCCGTATGTATTGTTCCAAGATTTCGGCGCCAGCAGCTTGGATTTTCAGCTGCGGGTTTATGTCAATAATATTTGGGACGGCTGGACAGTTCCGAGTGATTTGCGATTTGAGATTAACCGCCGCTTTATTGAAGAAGGAATTGAAATTCCGTTTAATCAGTTGGTTGTTCACCAGGGCAGCTCGGTTGCTGAGGAAACACAAAGCCAGTTTTATGCTTCTAAAAACAAAGGAAAGTAATTATGCTTTTGAATGAACTGAAAAATAAAAATGTTTTGATTTGGGGAATGGGCAGCGAAGGTAATTCGGTCAAAGCTTACCTTGAGGCTAAAAAAATTCCGGCGCAAATTTTTACATATGAAGATAAAGACGGATCGGACAAGTTTGAGGAGCTGTTGCGTGGTTGTGATGTCGTAATCCGTTCACCGGGAGTCAGTATCTATAAAGACGAATTTCAAAAAGTTAAGCATAAAGGCTTGAAAATCACTTCCGGTTCTGATTTGTTTTTGAGCGAAATCCGCGCCAATCATCCGCAAACCAAAGTTATCGGCATCAGTGGTTCAAAAGGCAAAAGCACCAGCGTCAGCATGTTGTTTCATATGATGCTCAATGCCGGTTGTAATGTCGCTTTGGGAGGCAACATTGGCAAACCGCTGATTGAGTTGTTGGATAAGGAATATGATTATATTATTGCTGAGTTTTCCAGCTATCAGGCCAGCGATTTGACCGTTTCTCCGCAGATTGCCATGTTTACAAATTTATTTTCGGTGCATACGGATTGGCATCACGGCCATGTCAATTATTGCCGTGACAAAGTCCATTTGGTGCAAAATCAAAAAGAAGGCGATGTGTGCTTGGTTAATGATCGTAACGAGCAAATCAAATTCTATTGTCAGGGATTGCGCAATGTCCGCTATTATAATGTTGCCACCGGTTTTCATGCCGAAGGCAAAGATTTTTATGATGGTGACAAAAAATTATTGAGTATAAACGAGCTGAAAATAAGCGGTAATCATAATTTGGAAAATTTAGCCGGTGTAATGGAGATAGTGCGTTATCTTGGGTTTGATGTTAATAAAGCTTTGGAAGCCTTAAAAAGCTTTGAACCGTTGCCGCACCGTTTGCAAAAAGTGGCAACCATTGACGGCGTGTTGTTTATTAATGACAGCATTTCAACCGCACCGGAAGCCGCAATCGGCGGGATGAAGAGTTTTGATGATAAAATGGCTATCATATCCGGCGGTATCGAAAATCAGCAAGATTATACCGAATATGCCCGCTTTATTCAGGATAATCCCAAGGTGCAAGTTGCCGTTACCCTATTTCAGTGCGGCAAGCAAATCGCCGACGCTATTCGCGCTAATGTGACGCGGCAGGACTTTAAACTGATTGAAGCTGATAATTTACAACAGGCGGTAACCGCCGCTTTTAGCGAAATTAAGGCTCGAAAAGGCAGTTTAGTCTTGTTTTCGCCGACTGCACCGAGTTTCGGATATTATAAAAACTTTATGGAACGCGGTAATGATTTTATAAATATTGTAAAAACACTTGAAAAGTAAATTTGTTTGTTGTAAAAGATGAAAGCGCGCCGGTTTAGCTCAGTTGGTAGAGCAACGCATTCGTAATGCGTGGGTCGTGTGTTCGAGTCACATAACCGGCACCAGCTCTCTATATATTACCTTAAATTTAAGCAAAATATTCAGTTTTGTGCCGTAGCTTTTTTAAACTCGCGGCTGTTTTGCTGTGCCAGCTGGCGTAATTTGTTTTTTTGATTTTGTTTAACATATGGAATTTTCACTTTTTGCGGATCATTAGCTAAAAACCATTCCACAAAGCTGTTAGCCGAAAAATTATCCCCGCGTTGTTGCGCCCGAATAAGTTTTTTATATTGTATTTTCTTAAAATACTCGCGAAAGGGGGCATATTTTTTATCTTTTATGGCTGATCGGTGCTTTGCATCGATAGTCCGTCCGTGCTTGATGATTGCCTCAAAAGATATCTCATGCAATTTATCCCATTCTTCACGATTTTCGGCCAAAAGCTCCTTGGCCCAATCTATAATTTGCTGTTGCAACTTTTTATCGTTCCGTAAAAATTCATTATGCAGAAACAGCATATTTAGTTTGTGCAGCGATTTATTAAGTATAACTACTTCATCTTCCATAATTTAGTCCTTTAATCAGTTTATCTGGCCTTTTAGCAATTCTTTCATGAATACAAATGTTACTTTATGGTGATATAAAATCACAATGCTTTCTACTGCTAATAAGGGAAGATACGAATATTTAATCCAATTTATCCTATCTCTAATACTAAGACCAGGTATATCTAAAGTTGGGAGTAAAACATGTTTAAGCCAAATTTCTCTGGCTCGAAAACATTCTTCCCAGCTCTTTTTTAGGATTCTTGTAACAATTAGCATATGGCCAAAAAATAAATATATATCAA
>ERZ1034878.657-NODE-657-length-14882-cov-56.242193_pt1 | contig 14882 bp, 14 predicted proteins | sample MGYA00520593_ERZ1034878 | MGnify/ENA primary metagenome ERZ1034878 (study PRJEB33766, sample SAMN09781724) | gut metagenome | biome: gut microbiome | host: Homo sapiens | place: Madagascar | study: EMG produced TPA metagenomics assembly of the PRJNA485056 data...
TTCGATTCTATGATGTTTTATAATATGATTAATGAAAGTTTGCTAATTTTATTGCAAGAAGAAAGTGATAATTTAAAATTTACCGAAGAAGAAATGAATACTATTTATAGTAATATTTCAAATCTATATACTATAACAAGACCTAATGAAAATACGATTATAATTACATTTTAAAAATATAGAGTAGAGCTATATAGCTCTACTCTAATAAAGATTATTTTTGTTTTAATGAATCGATATAAGCATCTGCTAATTTATTTGCGTCTAAGAATCCAAATACATTGCATTCTTCTAATACCGTATAAATAGCAGCAGTATCATCAATAATAGCATCCATATTTAATCCAGAAGATTCATTCATATATCTAGATTGTAAATTTGGATTAATCATAGCAGCACTAGTTAAAGCTTCTACCATAGATTCAAATAAAGATTTTTGAGATTTTCTAATTTCTAATACTTGTCTACTAGCAGATTCCTCAACCCTTTGTTTAGCTTCATCACTAAATTTAGGATTAGCTGCAAACGATTTAGCTTTTTGATAGATATCTTTAATCTTTTCAATCTTAGCATTTCTATTATCAATAAAATTAGTAGTAGCTTTTTCTACTCTATCTGCGATAGTATCATTAATCTTAGATGGAGTAAATTTGCTAATAGTATCATTAAATTTATCAACAATACCTTCATGAGCAAGAGTAGTAGAGTCTTCTCTAATACCTTGAACACCATTTAATTCATAATTTACACTACGAAGTTCTTTAGCATAATCTTCCATGATAGAAGCATATGTGTATTCAATAACACTAGTTTCTTCACTATTAGTATTTAATGCTTTATAATGAGATTTATTTACCTCATCAGTAGATTTATCAATAATGGATTGAATAAAGTTAGCACCAGTATTTTTAGATTTTTGATCTAATCTAAGTTTATTAGCAATTTTAATAAAGTTATTATATAATGCTTCTTTCATAAGTTCATCATATGCACTTACGTCTTTAGTAGATTTAACTACTGGTTCTGGACTAGAAACCATAGAATTGGCATTGTAGTCATTGCCCATAATATAAGCATTATTTTGCTTATTGATTTTTTTCATTAAATTTATTGTATCATTAATATTCATGCTTTCACCACCAATTCTATTAGAATAAAGAATCATGATAATTTGGTTCATCTACTTCACCTTTAGACAAAGTAGTAACCTTATCTTCAGCTGTTTTCTTTAATGCTTTCTTTTCAGCTGGTACATATTCTACTGCTAACATATTAGCAATTTTGCCCATTCTATTAGCCCATTCTAACTGGGATTTAGCTATTTCTTGGTAATCTTTATCACTAGTACTCTTTAAAGATTTAAGTCTTAAAGCATTAGCTTTAAGTAAATCATGCTGAATAGCGAACCAATCAGATAAATGGGTTCTAAATGAGAAGAAGAGATATGCTAAGTCTCTAAGTATAGGAAGAATAGCATTAATAATAATAAAGAATACCCCACCAATAATAGCAGCAGGAATAAAGATAGCCATTTTACCTACAGATTTAGCAGTATCAACAAAGTCTTCGTTATAATTATTAATTTCTACAGCTTCAAACTTAACACCTTGCATTTTATTATTATTCAATACTTTAAATGCTTTTTCAATCTGACCTTTATCACAAGCAGTATTGAATGCTATTAAGTTCTTATGCACTAAATAGAATTTAGATTTATATTGCTGAAGATTATTAATTTCTAATGATACTGTAGAATTAGGATTTTTAAAGAATTCTACACATACAGTAGTCATAAATCCAATATCAGAAATAAGTGCTAATACAATGCTATCATAGAAATATTTAATCATTTCTACATTATGTTTAAATCCATCTGTGAATACTGGTTTAAGTTTGATAATATTATATAAAGCTTTATCCATTTCATTTACTTCATCAATACCAGAGTTAGATTCTCTAGCAATTTGAGTTAATACATCAATAGAATCTTTAATCTGTTTATATTGTTTTAATTTAGTAATATCACCTTTAGAAACTTCTATTTCTTTAAAATCTGTATTTTCTAATTTATCAATAATCATTCTATAAAGCTTATTAGCAAGAATAACTATACCATTCTTCTGCTCAGCTTCAGTAAAAGAAGCTACAGTTCTAAATGTATCTAAATTAGAAAAATCTAACGATTCAGAATATATCTGTTCTATTTCTTTGGTAATAAACATGCTTTATCTCCTTTCTTATTTACCTGCTAAAAGATTGATTACCTTTTTATACTGGTTTTTATCTTCACGCTCAAGGGAAGAATAAGAAAGCGTTTCAAAAGATAAATCATTATCATCAAATAACATTTGTACTTTTTCAGTTACATCATTAGCAATAATGAATCCCATAGCACTATAATCAGTCATAATGTTAATAAGCTTACCAGTATTTCTTTGATTGAAATTATGCTCTTTTTTAAGAATATCCATAGTATCTTGAGATACTAATAAAGTTGCTATAGCAGTACCAGCACCATTATTATTATTAAAGAAGCTATTAGTTCTACTTACATTAGCTCTTCTTTCCAATAATTTCCAAATAGGAGAAGACTTAGCAGATTTAGAGAAGATATCTAATTTAGCTCTATCTAATGCAAACATGAAATCTTTAAACATGGAGATTTCACCAGTAGTGGCTTTTAAGAATTCAAACAATCTATTTTGATCTCCAGATTTAAGAATAATTCTTTCAATCATATCTGCCTGATTTACATAAATAAGTTTTACTTTAACACCAATTACAGCAGTACCATCAACTTTATCATTATCGCCTGATCTAAATTTAATTACCATTATTGATGGAGCAGCTTCATTTGCTTTTTTAATTTCTGGCTGATCCAATTTGGTGTCGAACAAGGTTTCGTCTTTTTTCTTATTAGTATTACCATCTTTATCTAACGGTGGATTTATCCTATTAACAAGAGTCACACGATCTTCTTTTATAATCCTAACTAAATCATTATTAATTTCATTAAAGTCTAAATTCACTGATTCTTTATATGGCATACTATCCATTTTATTAATATATGATAATACATCATCAGATGTAATGTTTTTATGAATTTTACTTACGAAATCAAATGCATTTTTGTTATTAGTAACACTAATAGCTGAGAATAACATTTGAAGCATTAATACAATTTTCTTTTCTACTGCTTTAGAAATCATACTAGCAGTTTCGATAGATACAGAATCGTCGACGATCATTGGAAATGTAAGAATTAAATTTGAAGTAGCTCTAGAAATATTTCTAAAGTATTTACCTGAACCTACTCTATCATTTATCATTTTACCAATAAATGATGTAGAATTGCTAGGATTAATAAGTCCATCTACATTATCTGAAAGAATTTCAACAATATCACGTAAAACTCCTTCTTGCATCGCAGAACTACGTTTTATCATTTATGCCTCCTATATTATAAAAAATAAATTATTAAAATGTTTTTAGCAAAAAAATAATCTTTTATCCCTTCCTTATAGTTATTTAATCTAATGTGATTATGATTAAATAACTATAGATTTAGCTTGGTTACGCACTATACAGCCGAAGGATTTATATATCTTAAAGTATTTTATCTGTATTTTCATTTATTGATTTTTTCTATTACGGTTACGTTTAATAGCTGGTTTGTAATTGCTATTATTGGAACTAATCATAATGACAGTTCTAAGTTGTCCTTCAATATTACTTACTTTATTGGATAAACGGTTATACTTATGGGTAAGACTATTAATATCTCCAACTAATTCGTTAATTTTATCAATAACTTCAGATAATGACTGTCTAAAAGTTTGCCATTCTTCCTCTTTTCTATTGCGTTCATCTATTGCATTTTCCCAATTAAATTTATCAATAAGCATAAATAATAATCTCCTTTAAAATTATATTAACTTATTTTACTAAGTCATAAATATAATATACAATTAAAATTTATTTAAAGACATTTTAGTAAAGTTAAGGAGGGGTTAAAGATAATGGACATACAAGACGTTATTAATATGAGTAAGAAAACAACTGTTACCAATAACTCTCAATACGATGGAGATAATAGAATACAAGGTACTGATGATGCACGAGATAAATTAATACGAGATACTTTAGATAGAATGAAATACCCTGCAACCAAAGTTAAAGTAGATGCTGCTGCTGATGCAGCAGATCAAGCTCAATTTGGCGTTGTTTCTAGAGGGAATTCAGATAAAGATAATTTACATGATTTATTAAATGCCAATGGTATATTTAGGCCAGAAGATTATGATGATTACAATAGCTTTTATGTGTTTCCTAGAAATGATCCATATAAAATGCTTGGTGGTACTAGAGAATATATATTTATAACTAAACCAGATCTTCATATATTTGGAGCTAGAGGTAAAAATAATGGTGTTCCAGATTATAATAGAGAAACTCCATTGACCAATAATTATGATTTAAATCCTGAATTAAGATCTGTTCCATTTTTCTTGGATTTATATAATAGAGGCTATAGATCAGTACTTACTAGTTTACAAAAATCTGCACTTCCTCTAGAAGGAGAGGTTAGATCCCCATTTGTAAACATACTGTCTAATTATAAAACGTCTAATCTTGATTTATCGGATATTACTGTAGGAGAAGAAGAAACTGCTTCAAATATTTATGCTACTAAAATATTTTATAGAAAACCTTCTGATAGTGCGGATGAAGATAATGAATTTAGCATAGAATTTAAAGATAATAAGTATTTAAGTTGTTATCTATGGTTTAAAGCATATGATTTGTATGAACAGCAGAAATACCATGGTATGGTTACTCCTACAGATATAAACTATATTGTTTATAAGATACTTTCTGATCAAATGACAGTATTTAAATTTATTGTAGGAGAAGATGGAGAAACTTTGATATATTGGGCATGCTTATGGGGTTGCTATCCTAAGTCTGTTCCTAGATCTACATTCTCTGATTTACCTACGGATGGTAATTTAAAATTTACTGTAAATTGGAAAGCTACTTTCCAACAAGACATGGATCCTATGATATTAACCCATTTTGATAATTTATGTAAAGAAGCTATAGCTGCTAACCAAGGTCAGTTTGTTGAAATGAATTTATATGATAGTAATATAGGTGCAGTAACTGGTAGAAAAGCTACTATACCTGGAATATTAAAAACTCAATCTAGAGTATCTAGTGATGGGTATGACTTTAAACCTAAATACGATTATTTACTTAAATGGTATTATTTAGATGATTAAGAAAGGAGAAGTGAGAAATGTCTGAATCATTAATAAATATTAACCCTAATGATTTACAAGATCCAAAGGATTCTTTAACTATACAAGAAGAGACTCAATCTCCTCTTACCAGTAATATATATGAAATAGCTTCTTATGTAGACACATTAAAAAATAAATATTTTGATGGTATTCCTACTGATACTTTAGCTATGGGTTTGTTTGGGTATATATCAGAATTAGGAACAAACATACTTGAAAATACTGCTATAATGTCTGCTGAGTATGCTAATGAAGCAGTGCCTACTCAAGCTAAATTTGAACGAAACGTATTATGCCATGCATTATCTTTAGGTATTAACAAGATTAGAGCTACACCAGCTAAAATGACTATAAATATTGCTATACCAGAAGATAGATTGATTGAAAACATGGTAGATAATGAATTTATTTTAGATAAGAGTATTGATATTAATATAGGTGTAACTAATGGTTCTTATACATATCACTTAGATCATGATATAAAAATTAGAAGAAATAAACTCCCTAATGGTAAGTGGATATATACAGCTATGTATTTAATGTACACTCATTATGATATGGGTGATGTAAATACTAATGAAATATCTGATATTACTAATCCATATTTACCAGCTATAGGAACTATTAGTATTAGTAATACTAATATGATTGTTTTAACTACAAATATTAGGCAAACTAATCATTATGAAATTTATGAAAAAATATTAGTAGATAATCCATTAGAAAATAAATCATTATCATTTACTTTTACTGACCAATTAGCATATTTCTATGTAGAAGTAGTAGAGCATACTACAGGTGGAGATGTAACTCATTATTTACAATGCTTATATGATGGATTATATAATACCGGTAGCGATTGGGAATATTGCAATTATCAATACATTGATGAATCCACAATTAGAATTGTATTTAATAGAGATTCATATCAGCCTAGAGAAAACGCTGATGTAACTGTACATGTATTTACTACTAAAGGTAGTGAATGCAATTTCACATATAATAAGAATACAGTTTATGATTTAACTTCTAGTAGATATTCATATAATAATATCTATATGGTAGTTATACCACAATCTAATTCAGAATATGGGGTAGATAAAAAATCAGTAGATGAATTAAAAGAAATGATTCCTAAGCAAATGCTTATGAGAAATAGTATAACCACATATACTGATTTAAATAATTTCTTTAACTCATTAAACACTGATAATATTAGATTGTACTTTTTACAGAAGATTCATAATCAGATTCAAAGAATATTCTTTTGCTACATGCTATTGAAGGATGAGAATAATAATATTATTCCTACAAATACTTTAGATGTAAAAGTAACAAGAGATATGTTTAGTAATATTAATAGAATAAATTATGTCCTACCAGCTGGTTCTTTATTCTATTTAGAGAATGGTGGTACTGAAGCTACTGGTTTACCATTAGGAAGCTCAGCTAATAATGAAGATTTAAAAGCTAAAGAGAATAATGGATTCTTATATATCAATCCATTTTTAACGGTTATAAACAAAGAGCCATTTGTATTAAATTATTATTTAAATATATTAAACTACTCTAAACTTGCTGATTTTGATTACATCAATGATGAATCAGAATTACAATTTATTTGTACTAGTACTACATCTAGTCCTATAGTAGTAGAGAAACCATTCTACCCAGAAACTGAAAGAGACTACTATACAATCAGCACTCTATTTACACAAAACATTTCTACTGATTTTGATTTGGTTAGTACAGATGAGAATGGTCATATTATAAAGAATAATCTTAGAGTTATAGGTGTATTCTATAATAAAGATGAAGATGGTAATTATCAACCATTTAGATACACCGAAGCAGAATTAGATGATGCTGATTATAGCTCAGTAGATTATTCATACAACTATAAATTTAGACTTCATACTAATAATATTATAAACAAAGATATTAAACTTTGTATAGATGATGGAATATATTATGTAGGAACTAGAACTAAAGCTACTACATATTTACCTAATAATGTAAGATTTAAAATATTTATATTAGCTAAATTTGACCAGCAATATGGTTCTCTTAAAGCTAATAATAATGATGAAGATGATATTTCATATATAGTACCAGGATTATATGAAGAAAAATACACATTGTGTAATATTTATGAAGTTAAGACTGGTTTAGATATGTTTATCGACTACACTAATATAATGGAATCTTATGCTAATTTATCTAGTGCTTCTAATGGTGAATTAGATTTCCATATAAAGAGAATGCCATTAGTTAGATACAGCTATTTCTGGAATTTTGGTATAGACCCAACTGAAGATTATGCTGATGGTATACAACCATACGGTATGAGAGATAGAGTAGATACTTTTATTCAATCTATTGATTATAGAAGAATTTATATTCAATCTGCATTATTATTACTTGAAGATAGTTTCGGTATTGATATGAAATTCTTTAATACATATGGCCCATCTAGGTTATACAATGTAGGATATGAAAAAGTTTCTATGCCAATAGATAGAATTAATATATCTCTTAAATTTGAAGTTAAATACCAAACTTCAGCTGATAAGAATTGCGAAAATGATATTATAAATTATATTAAGAATTATATGGAAAATATGAATTATATATCAGATTTGCATATACCAAATCTTATTACAGCAATAAAGAATAAATTCTATAAACAAATAGTTTATATTAAATTCATTGGATTGAATGATTATGGGTATATCTATCAAAGTATATATAAGAATAATGAAAACGATGATTATCTATACTCTACTACAGTTCCAGAATTTATTAATATAAATGTAGCTAAAGATTCTATAGGCAATGATATACCAGATATTCAAATAATAGGAGTGGAATAAAATGAAACAAGTTTCAATAGTAGAAAATTATATTTTAACAGAAAATTTTATTAATACATTTTTAGAAAGTAGTGAAGAGATTGAAGGAATTGATGAAGCTTCAGTACTCGATGGGATTATTAGTAAGATTAAATCAATTCCTAAAGGAACTAAACTCGAAATTAAAAAGAGAACTCCAGAAGAACAAAAGAAGTTCAAAGAAACTAAGCAATATAAAAACTTAAAAGCTAAGCTTGAAAAAAGAGCAGCTAAAACTATTGCTAAAGAATCTGGGTCTAAAGGATTTAACATGGATGACCCAGAAGCAATGAAGAAACATAAATTATTCATGCTAGTATCAGGGTTTTTAGAACTTATAGCTGTATTTTATTGTGTTTTAGCTTTACATCCTGTTAGTGGGCTTATAGGGTTGTTTGGTATTTTAGCATATCAAGCATTAAGATCTACTGAAACATTTAGTAAATTTTTGGATGCATGTAATGCACTTGTAAAATCTAAAACTCCATCAATATGGGAATGGTTAAACAAAGTAGAAAAAAATATTTTTGAACCTGCTAAGAATGAAAATGAAATTTCTGGTAAAGATGAATCGTATACATTCGTATTAGATTACTAATATTAATATATAGAAAGGGTAGTATATACTACCCTTTCTATATTATTGAATAATAAAACATTAATATAATATTTTATTTATTTGAAAGGAGATATAAATATGGACTCTCAACTCTCTTTAGGAGATGTAACTAAGAGTGTATTTACTCCTGATTTCTCTAGTACGTATAAGAGTTTATCAGCTGGTAGTACACTTTGCAATATGCTTACAACTAATACAATTAAACAATCCATATCTGTAGATAGTTCTAATAAATCTGAAATTAAAGAATCTGAATATAAGATTAAAGAAGCAGAAAAGATTATTTCTAAAAATATTCTTTTTGCTATTTATAACTTTAATGTTTCTTCAAAATATTCTACATATTCTTCATATTTAGGGAAAAATATTCATACTTACGATTATACTAACTTAGATAATCCTGAAGTACCAACTTTTAAGAAATTAAATCTTTATTTAGAACAAATTGATATCATTCTTGGTAATCATAGTAATATTGTAGCAAGTAAAGATACTGGTAATCAGTTGTATAATTCTCTTCAAGAATTTATTACTGAAATTAAATCTTCTACTGAAAATATCTATTCCATAGTAATGGATAATAGAATTTCTAATGTAACAGATGATGATTTCATTATTAATGCAGAAAAACTGTTTAAAGGTGAATCTTCATTTAAAACTAAGAAGTTTACTGGAGATAAGCAGAATATTGCTTCTTACTTTAATTCTGTTAAAGGTAAATACTTAGAAATTGCTAAATCTGTAGCAGGATATAATGAAGGCTTACAAAAAACTTTAATTAAGTTTAATTCTGTTATGAATAAATTAGCTACTAAATACAATTCTAGTTATTCTCAGGTAGTTATGCAAGTAGAATATAAAAAAGAAGAATTAAGAAATGTATTATATACATTTGCTATGAAGTATCTTAACATTGCTAATATTTTATATTCTATTAAAGCAGAATGCATTAAAGAATATTTACAACCAAGCTATTCTGATTATGATGAATTAATTACTATGAAAGAAGATAATTCATTAGACGAATATTATGATGATGAAGATTTCTTTAATGAATCTACTGATACATTTGAAGATGAAGTTATTTCTGGTGATGATAGACAGGTAGATTTCTCTTATAGAACTATTGAATTAGAAGAAGCTTTCTTTGCCTATACTATCAAACCATTATTAGAGGCTGATGCAGGAGCCACCGGTACAGGGGATACTACAGAACCACCGCAAGGTGGCAATACAGGGGGAACTAATACTGCTGGAACTGCTATCGTAAAGAAAAATGGTGATAATACAAGGACGGGTACTGCTAATGACCCAGCAGATGCTACTAAGAAAGTAGCTGGTTCTAAAGATAACCCTGCTTCTACTGATACTAATCAATCTAAGATTGCAAAATTCGGGGATAAATTAAAAGCATTATGGAATAAGATAGCTGCTTTTATTAAAAATCTTATGGATAAGATTTCTTTCTCTGTAAATAAAAGCAGAGATAGATTGTTTGGTATTATTAATGATTTTGATTCTGTAAAGAAGATTAATGAAAATCTTAGTAATAGTGATGACGCTTATACTTTTAGAGTTTATAATGGTGATATAGAGCTTACTAATAAACGTATCAATACTATTAAATTAGATTCTATTGATAAGATTGTAAATATTAATAATGCTAATGATATAAAGAATTTTGATGCTGATAAGAGTAAACAAACCTTCATTAAAACAATCGATTCAATGAATCAAGACCTCACCACTTACTTTAAACCACATAGTGAGGGCCAAGCACTGCCTAATGAAACAAATGGGTATTATTCTTCAGAAGATGCTAAAATTGTATTGAAAAACTATTTTGCTGGTAATGATACAAATGCAGTTAAATCAGCATTTAATGATATTAAAAATAATACTGAAGGAAAAGCTAAGAATAATATTTTAGCAACTACTATTAATATTGCTACTATTAAATCAAATTCCGCTAATGCTATTATTAATAATATCAAAACTATACGCATTGATCAATTAAGAACCCAGTGTAATAATCTTACTACTAATGGGACTAATTATGTAAATAAGTTAGCTACTTTCTTTGATAAACCTAATGCTCAAGCAGAAGCTGCTAAGGTTACAATAGAATCGGTAATGGCGGAATATTTTGGTGATATTATGCAAGAGGCTGATGTCGATATTAATACTAAGCAAGATGGCAATACTGATTCTAGCAATAACGGTATTAATGCAGTAACTAAATTATTGAGTGATTATATTAATAAATACGCTATACCGATTTCTAAGTGTGCTAATTATGCATGCCAGCAAATGTATGATAACTACTATAATATTTTTAATGCTTTATTAACTGCTCCAGTAAAAGTTGGGGAAGCTAATACCAAAAATCAAGAACAGTCAACTCAAAATCAAGGCAATACTGGCGAACAACCTGCTGGTCAATAATCAATAATTTAGTAGATAATAGACTACTCTATATTAGAGTAGTCTATTTCTCTTTATATTGGTATTTTAAAAACATACTTATAATTATTCATTATAAAAGGAGGTTCTAAAATGCTTAATACAGATAAACCTGTAGCATATATTATAAATGAATCATTAGAAGATGCTATTAGCTTTGATATAGTGGATGAAAACAAAACAACTGGCTTTGTTACTGCTGAAGGTATTATTCAGCAAGCTGGTAAGATGAATCGTAATAGAAGATATTATACTCAAGAAGATCTTCATAGAGAGATTTATTCTGATAGACTTAGAGAATTGATTACAACTGGTAACTTTAAAGGTGAAGCTGGTCATCCGTTAGATATGAATCTTTCTAGACAGCAGAAAGTAGATCCAACATTAGAACAAGTTTGGTATACTAAAGTATGGATGGATGGGGATTATGTAAAAGCCCAATTTAGAGGAACTAATAATGAATTAGGTAAAGCCTTTAATGAAGATTTAAAATGTGGTCAAAAACCATCATTCTCTTTAAGATCTCTTGGTTCTATTAGAATTGTAAATGGTAAGTCCAATGTAACTAATCTTAGAATTATTACCTATGATAGAGTATATTATCCATCATATGATAATGCATACACTGAAAGAATAGTATCTGAATCTACAGATTATAAGCCATCTTCTTATCCATATGAAGAATATTTAAACTCTATGGGCAATAAACAAGTTATAGAAGAATCAGCAGATTCTATTGCTCCTATTTTGAATAAAGATGTAACTGATTTATTACTTAGAGAAAGTTATAGCTTTAATCAGATTTGTGAAGACTTCTCTCCTATCTATAAATCTATTAAACTTTCTGATGATAAGAAAAAAGTAGTTATGGTAGATGAATCTTATAATACTATTATAGTCCCTATTGATAGATATGTAACTAATAAGATTGATGAATTCTGCTCTAGATTATAAAAAATAAAAATATATACTTAGACCCATATGGGTCTAAGTATATATTTTTACATAAGTAAATATTACTTAATTCTAAATACAGGTCTACTCATAATTGCATCGATAGCTTTGTTATTATAAACATGATATTTCTTAAGACATTTAAATAGTTTATCGGCTCTTTTTCCTGTTTTATTTAAAACGAGTTTATAGCAATTCATACATCTACCATATTCATGTACCCCTACTGAAGCTAATTTACTAAATTCAATAGTATCAGAACGATACATTTTGGTAATTGCAAAAGCAATATAAATATCATTGCTATTTTTTGGAGAAATAGTACTTATAAAAACATCAGAATCATTATCTCTACGAGTTGTATTCACAATATCTAATTTATCTTCATATGAGAGCGGTACTTCATCAAGCATTCCTTCTAATTCTTGAATATAAAGCTCGAATAATAAGGATGAGGATGCATCTAATAATTTAATTTTATTAAAAGTTTTATGATCTAAACAAAAGAATTCATAAATAGCATCAGAGATATCGTTACCTGGGTCAGCGATCGCTAAAGAAATAAATGTAATTAATATAGGAAGTTTAAATTTATTAACTGTTGTGCTTAATTCTGGAAATTCTTTTCCACCAGCAACCATTATTCTTGTAATAACAAATGGAGCATCAAAATCGTCTCTTTCAATTATAATTGAATATTAATCATTACACCATTTGGAAGTTTATCGTTTTCAGATGAAGTTGGTAAAGCTACTACTGTAATTCTATCAAATTTAATAACTTTATCTTTTTTAATTTTTTTCATAAATTTGTTAAAGCTAATCTGGTTGTTATCGGTTTTCATTTTCATTTCTCCTTATAATTATCTACTACATACTGCATACCACTAAACTTATGGGTATCTATATACCCATAATTATTTATAAAATATTGTTTATTAGACTCTATAATCTTAATAGTATGAATATCACAATCTGCTTCAATATTACCAACCATAAGTTGGTTAATATGGCATAACTCATGACCTACTATACGTAATATGAAAGCTCTAACTTCTTCTTCAGATTCTAATCTTTTAGTTTCATACAGATATTTTATCATACCATATAGATTAAATACAATAGAATTATCACTATCATATTTGACAGCAATAAAATCTGCATACTCATTATTGATAATACTAATCTTTATAGTATTAATATCTAAATTAATAAGATTAGAGAAACTATTTATAGCTCTAGGTATTACGTTCTGTAATAACATTTTTACCTCTAATTATTAATGCTCAGATAAATATAGATCGATAAAATCATAAAGCCATTCGTAAAAGGTACTATCGCTATAAAATGAGGGATCATTATTATTAGTCTTTGCATAGCAACTAGAAGAAAATGATTTTCCATTATCATCATACATAGTAAATTCTATATAATGCACTTTAGATGAATCATGAGTCAGTATTTCATACTCTGATGGTAAATTTTTAAAAACATTAATAAAGTATTTTTTACCTGCTAAATCACCTTTATTAAAATAAATAGGGTATTTACCTTCGGAGGTTTTACGTAAATATACTTCATAAGTATGCTTGTAATCTGTAAAAACTTTTTCATCGTTTTTATAAAGAATCTGATAATTCATTTTAATTTCCTCCTTATAAAAGAAACAATAATAAAATTAACTTAGACTAAATATCTAAGTCATAATAATAATATATAATTTTAAAGTTTATTAAAATATGTGAATTTTAATTTAAAACAATATTATAAGTGAGGTGATTATAATGCCGATGTCTAATAGAGTTTCTCGTTTATTAGATTTAATAGAAATGCGTTTAGGAACTAAACAGCTTAATCTACCAGAATCTTTAGATAAAGATACATGGATGTATGTTATAGATATATCTACTTTAAATACGTTTTCTAGATATTTTCCAGTTAAGATGCCATATTATCTTACTAATGATAGAAGAAAAGGGCCTTATTATTTAATAGATGAAAAGACTGCTGCATCTGTAGATATTATAGGTGTAGGAGATATAGATTGGCATCTGTTATCTAAAAATGCTCCAGCATTTGGATTTGGCTATGGATTTTATTCTACCTATGATTTCTTCTTAAATGGTATGGATGTAGAAGGTATAGCAGAACAACAAATGCTTACTGACCATGCTAGTCTATATAAGTGTGGTGTATATGTAGAATTTGAACCACCAAATATGGTAAGGCTAGAATCTAATCTTAGTAATAATATGCTAGAAATGTTAAAATCTATTCCTATATCTTTATTTGTAAAACACTCTCCTAACTTAATGACTATAGAACCTACTAAGATGGAGTTGTTTGAATCATTAGCTATTTGTGATGTAGCAATATATTTGTATAATAATTTAAAATATTATCAGAATATTGAAACCCCATATGCTAGTGCAGAATTAAATATAGATATACTTCAGGATTACTCTAATAGACGAGACGATATAGTACAACGTATGCAGGATAGCTATGTAACATTTGCTAATAAGTCTCAACCTATGATTATGGCTATATAACAATAAAAGTATACCACAAAGGTATACTTTTATTCTATTTTTAATAAGGAGGATTTAATATGTCACAAACTTTAACCGGAACTATATGGGGGGGGGGTAAC
>ERZ1034878.661-NODE-661-length-14768-cov-4.500034_pt1 | contig 14768 bp, 15 predicted proteins | sample MGYA00520593_ERZ1034878 | MGnify/ENA primary metagenome ERZ1034878 (study PRJEB33766, sample SAMN09781724) | gut metagenome | biome: gut microbiome | host: Homo sapiens | place: Madagascar | study: EMG produced TPA metagenomics assembly of the PRJNA485056 data set...
ACCTAGATCGAGAAGGCATGATCAAGATGCCACTCAATCTGGCGCCGCGTGGCAACGCCGATTGGCGACACACACTGGCCGCTGCGTTGGAGAGGCTGCGTACCCTAGATAAGGCAGCGCAGGGCTTTCAAGCCGACAGCGGGCGCTACATCCGACCGATTCTCCTAGTGCAGGTGGAGCGCACCGGTAGCGACCAGCGCGATGGTGCGCATGTCCACGCCTTAGACGCCAAGGAGTGGCTGATGACGGTGGGAGGGCTGGATGAGGCCGAAATTGCCATCAAAACTGCGGATACGAATGATCTGGCAGCACCGGAAAACCAGGATTTGCTCTCCCCCACAAACCGGGTGCGAGTGATCATCACCAAGCAGGCGTTACAGGAGGGCTGGGACTGCCCATTTGCCTATGTACTCTGCGCACTGGCCGCAAGCAGCAACCTGTCGGCCATGACGCAATTGGTGGGACGCATTCTGCGCCAGCCTCATGCGATGAAGACTGGCGTGGCTGCGCTGGATGAAAGCTATGTGCTGACCCACCATGCCGATACTGCGCAGGTCGTGGAAGCCATCAAGAAAGGGCTGGAAGAGGACGGTATGGGTGACATGGTGCGAGAAATTCGTACCAGCGAATCGAACAGTGTTAAGGGGCCACGCCCGGTGCAGCGCCGTGCTGAGTTTGCAAAGACCCGTATCTATTTACCCAAGGTGCTGCGTGTGGCAGACGGCGTGGTGCGCGAGTTGGACTATGAAGAGGACATCCTGTTTGCGTTGGAATGGAGTAGGCTAGATGTGGCTCCATTGGTGGACAAGATCCCGATGAATGCGCAGGCTGCTGAGCAGCAGTTAAGACGTTTTCGGTTGACTGACAGTGGTAGCGAACGGGTGGTAGATGAAGTCGTAGAAGAGTCTGCAGAAGAGCGACGCTTTGATATGGCCCATGCAGTGCGCATGCTTACAGACATCGTCCCGAACGCTTGGTGGGCGCGAACTATTGTCGGTGAGGTAATAGATGGACTGAAGGCGCGTGGGTTTGACGATGCTCGTTTGGGTGCTCTATCTGGACTGATTGTGGAGACGTTACGTGCTTGGCTTGATGGAGTACGCAATTCAAAGGCAGAAGCACTGTTCCGAGCTGAAGTCGCCGCAGGGCGCATTCAGTTCCGCCTGCGCACGGATGGTTTGAACTGGGAAATGCCATTCGTGGCGGAGACCTTTGAGCCCGAAAGTGCTGAAAAGCTTGGCGTAGAGAAAAGCTTGTTTGCACCAATTTATCGCGGTGATTTTTCAAGTCAGGAGGAAAGGGACATCGCGGTGTATTTAGACAGCGAAAAAACGCTGACGTGGTGGCATCGCAATGTGGCACGTTCTCACTACAGCATCTCGGGCTGGAGGCGCGAGAAGATTTATCCCGATTTCATTTTTGCAGTCAGGAGTGGCGCTGGCAGTGAGCGGCTGACTGTGCTGGAAATGAAGGGGAAACATCTAGCGGGCAATGACGACACTGAATACAAGAAAGCTGTACTCAGCTTAATGAGTGAGTCGTTTGAGACTGAGCATGTTGAGCGTATAGGCGAACTGGACTTGGTTGGCGCGGATGGACATACCGTTGCTTGTGACCTTGTGCTAATGCCTGAATGGAAGACGCGGTTGCCCAGCCTCTTGGCTTGATGGCATGGGGAGTTTGAGGCTAGGACATACAAGTGTTCTAGCCTCATTGTTTTTGAGTAGTGATTTTTTAGCTGAGAACGAGTAATGAAATGGGACTTGACCAGTGACGAAGGCTTATATGCGGCTCTGTGCTTTTTCGAAGCAGAACACGATCCAGAGCTTGCGCAGCAACTGGCGGAGTATTTCAACCGGCGGCTTAAGAATGCGGATGTAGTTCCAATTCAAGAACCACTGTTTATTCTGTACTTTCGTACAGTGATGGGGCGCATGTGTGACGACACAGACGAGTTACACCGCCCACGCAAGCGAATGACTCCAGAGCAGGCATTCGGTTTTGCTTTACCGCGTGGCAAGCATGAGCGTGAGGACACAGAGGATCGTGACATGTGGAGTGCTGCCTATGTGGTCTTAGCGCGCCGTAAAGGGAAAACTAAACAAGTCGCCATTGGGGAGGCTGCAAATATTTTTCATAGCGCGGATGCAGGTGATAAGGCGGTTGAGAAGGCCTATAGCAAATACAGGGTTGTTTTTGATGGGTGCACAGATGTAGCACTGGAGCAATTCATCGCTTTAAGCAACCCCTCATAAAGCGCTTTATGAGGGGTTAGAGGATTTCCTCGAAATTTTGAGACTGCGAGCCATGTCGGTGCAGAACGCACCGGCTTTCTGAACCTTTGTGAGGAAAGAAAATGGCTCCGCAAAATGCAAAAGCACTGACGATCATTCGTCGCAAGCAACTGGAGGCCCGTACGGGCCTGTCGCGCTCCACCATCTACGCCAAGATGCGTGAGAACCCCAAGCGCCCTGGTGACTTTGACCCCACGTTTCCCAAACCCATTTCCATGGGAGCCAAGGCGGTTGGCTGGATTGAGTCTGAGGTCGAAGCATGGCTGGCCGCCCGTGTGGCTGAGAGCCGCAATAAGTAGGAGGTCGCTATGGGTTTCGACCGTAACCTCCTGCCAGATGCTGCTGCTTACTACGAAGCACAGGGACTGAAACTGATCGGCCGTGGCAAATGGAAGACCACGGAATGCCGCTTTCACGGCAGTAGCGATTCGATGCGCATCAACATAGCAACGGGTGCCTTTGTCTGCATGGCTGGCTGTGGCGCGCGCGGTGGTGATGTGCTGGCGTACAGCATGGCTAGCAACGGCCAAGACTTTGTGACTGCTGCTAAGCAGCTGGGTGCATGGGTGGACGATGGAACACCCCACAAGCCCCAAAAACCAACTCCCTTGACTCCTCGTCAGGCTCTGGAGGTGATGGCGGTTGAGAGCAATCTCGTTGCTATTGCGGCCAGCAATCTGGCGTATGGCATGGCATTGAACCCTGCGGATTTGGCTCGCCTGATTACAGCAGCGAAACGCATTGCTCGCTTGGTGGAGGTGTTCGCATGACGACCTATCAGGAATTGGAATCAGCGCTGGATGCAGATATCGAATCCCAGCAGACCCGGAGCAGCGTATTGATGCGTGCATGGCAGCAGCCGCGCGAAATCAAGACAGAGTTGCCTGCAGCGCCACCGTTTGAAGCGCATGTCATGCTGCCCAAAGTGCTGGCTGACTTCGTGCTTGATGAGGCGGACCGTATGCCTTGCGCACCGGATTACATCGGGGCAGCTTTGATTGTGAGTTTGGGGTCAGTGATTGGTGCGCGTTGTGGTCTCAAGCCTAAGCGCCGCGATGACTGGTTGGTGACGCCCAACTTGTTTGGTGGCGTGGTGGGTGATCCTTCATCTAAAAAGTCACCAGCACTGGGAACGGTCTTTCGCTTCCTTGACCGCTTGGAGGCGAACGAGTCCAAGAAGCTGGAGGAGGCTGAGAAAGTTTATGCGCTTGAAGTGGCGCAGTATGAAGCCTACCAAAGTGCTTTCAAAGCCAATATGAAGAAGGCTGCGAGCGGCAAAGTGGACCAAGAGAAGATGCAGTTGGCCATGGCTGACTTGCAAGCTTTGCAGGAGCCTGAGCTCCCGCGGCAGCGCCGCTTTAAGTCGAATGACAGCACGGTAGAAAAGCTGGGAGAGCTTTTGGCGGAAAACCCTGAAGGCTTGCTCGTTTCGCGAGATGAGCTGATGGGGCTGCTGGCTTCGTGGGAGAAAGAAGGGCGCGAAGGCGATAAGGCGTTCTATTTGGAGGCATGGAATGGGACGGGGAGCTTTAACGTAGACCGCATCGCTCGCGGCAGCCTGCATATCAAGAACTTGTGCTTATCGGTCTTCGGTGGGATTCAGCCGGAACTGCTGGAGCGCTATCTGTCGGGTATGGCGAACTCCCTGGACAACGATGGCCGCATTCAGCGCTTTCAGGTGCTGGTGTTCCCGGATACTGTGACCTGGGCATGGCGTGACCGCTATCCAGTACCAGGGGTGCGTGAGGAAGTGCGCGACATGTTTCAGCACTTGGCAAGCTTCGACCCCGTGCAGGATGGTGCAGCCCCTGCGGATGATTTTGTGAAGCTGCCCCACTTCCACTTCAACGAGGAGGCGCAGGCCATTTTCATTGAGTGGTGTACCAAGCTGCATCTGGTCGAAATTCCTGGTGAAAAGAACCTGCTGATGCAGCAGCACTTGGGCAAGTTTGAAAAGCTGTTCTGCGCTATCGCCTTGATTCTGCACTTGGCAGAAGGCGGTGTTGGGGATGTCACTGTTGAGAGTGCAATGCGTGCAGCGGTGTGGTGTGAATATTTGGCTGGCCATGCACGCCGTATCTACGGTTTGGTAGAGACAGCCAAGGTGAATACAGCACGCATGCTGGCTCGCCGGATCACCGAAGGAAAGTTGGCTGATGGCTTTACGGTGCGTGACGTTGTTCGTAAGCAGTGGGCCGGTTTGACGACTTCCATGCAGGCAGAAGCCAGCCTGGCCACCCTTGAGGAACATGGCTGGGTTGTGCCGATTGAGACCGAGCACACCACAGGTCGCCCCACGACGCGCTACTACATCAATCCGAAGGTGAAGGAGCGCGCATGACTAGCTGGCTGGAGAGAGCAAGAGCGCTTTTTCAAGTGACCGCAGACGGAGTACCTGACAAAACTGACAAAACCCTGGTTTCGTCGGTTTTGTCAGTGCCCTCTGACAAAGAAACAAAAACAGAAATACAGGCTTCGTCAGTTTTTTCGGTACAGGATGGAGCATTGGCCGAGAACAAAGACCTTCTTGAAGAGCTAATGGCTGCAGCAATGCACTGCTGCGATGTGCATGGAGATAGCACTCAAGCCCGAGCACAGATGCGCGAGGAGGTCATGGCAACACCTCAAGAGCTGCAGGCAGACCTTCTGGAACATTTCAAGACAACTTATGGAGATGTGCGATGAGCGATTACGAAAATGATGAGATGACATTTGATGCTGAAGTTGCTTCTCAAAAGTTGGCATTGAAAGTTCAAGCAGAGCTGACATCCCAACGTATTTATGCGGAAGCTGCACTGGATGGTGTCTGTGTCAACGCAATGACAACACATCAGTTTGCGGTCAATCAGCTGGCAGGACTGAGCTTAGATGAAGCGGTATTTGTATTGAAGGACCGTGCCAAGGCTGTCCACAAGGGCGATTTGAAGCAGGCTGAAGCAATGCTGATTTCTCAAGCGGTGGCGCTGGAGAGCATCTTTGCCGAGATGGCACGCCGTGCAAACAACAATTTGGGTAAGAACCTGGACATTGCAGAACGCTACATGCGTATGTCCTTGAAGGCTCAGAACCAATGTCGCGCGACATTGGAGACGCTGGCAGAACTGAAGAGTCCTACGACGGTCTTTGCGAAGCAAGCCAATATCGCGAATGGTCCGCAGCAGGTTAATAACGGCGTAACACCAACAGGTAGCAATGCTTCACAGACGCGCGCGCGCGAAGCGAAATCTGGTCAAAACGAACTATTAGTGGAGGGTTCTAATGGCAGCAAGAAAGTGGAGCGCCGCACAACGAGAACAGCAGCGCAAAGCCATCCAGCAGTGGAGGCCGTGGGAGCAGTCAACCGGCCCCGTCAGCGATCAAGGAAAGCGTAAGTCGTCACGCAACGCTGCAACAGGGCCCGTTATCGGCAGTGAGCGTATGGCGCTGAAAGAACTCAATGTGCTCCTGAAGGAGTTTAGGCAGCGTGGTGGTGCATAGATTGGCGTCACCGACTTTGGAAAGCCTCCCCTTGTGGGAGGCTTCGTTGCTTCAGGGCTAGCTAGATGCGTGTGCCCAAATGTGTGCCCATTGGGTGGCTGGTTCAAAAAAATATTTTGAAAATCAATGCAATGGATGAATTTCAAGCTTCTGCATCGAAGGCACGCCCTCCTTTTCCCAGCGCCGCCCGCTTCGCCGCTACCATGTGCCCATGGCAATAACCCCCGGAACAGGGCTATATATGTGGTGGAGACGAATAAGGCCTATCGGGCGCTGCGGCGCCGTGGTGCTGGCAATGGTGGGATTCGGTGCGACTGCGCAGGTGCCTGCACAGCAGCTGGAGACAGTGCCAGCAGAGGTACAGACCGCAGGTGCACAGCGCCTGCAGGTGCTGGAGCGCATCGAACTGCCCCGGGCGCGTGAGGCGCTGCAAAGCCATTTGAAGCATTGCGACACGCTGATGGCAGTGCTGCATACCCGCCGCGCCATGGCCATGATGGAAGGGCCGGAGTCGGCCTCCAGCTGGCAGGACATGGAAGTGCTGGTGGCGCAATGCCAGGTGACGGCCAACCAGTTGCGCAGCGCACTACAGGCACTGGAAGCCGAAAAGGCCAGCCTGCAGCAGACGCAGGGTGCAGCCGCTGCGCCCTAGGCGCTGCATGGCTGCACCTGGCCTGCCAGCGGCGGCCGGCTTATTCCAGTGTGATCTTGGCGTTGTGCACCACGTCGCGCCACTTGACGATTTCGCTGGCCAGGAAGTCCTGCGAAGCCTTCACGGACAGCCCCGCAGGCAGCACGCCCACGCTGTCGAGCTTGCTGGTCACATCAGGCTCGGGCAGCACGGCAGCAATTTCCTTTTGCAGGCGATCGATGATGGGCTGGGGTGTGCCTGCAGGCACGGCCGCCATGAACCAGGCGTCAGCCACAAAATTCTTCAGACCCGCTTCGTGCATGGTGGGCACATTGGGCATGGCAGGCAGGCGTTCGCTGTGGGCCACAGCCAGCGCACGGACATTGCCTGCGTTGAGCTGGGAGTTGATGGTCACCGCCGTCAGAAAGCCAAAATCCGTTTCACCCGAGACCAGCGATACCACGGAAGGCGCACTGCCCTTGTAGGGGATGTGGGTCACATCCACCCCCGCCTGCAGGGCGTAGAGCGCACCGCCCATGTGGTTGGGGCCGCCCGTGCCGGAGGAGGGATAGTTCAGCTTGCCGGGGTTGGCCTTGGCTGCGGCGGTCAGGTCTGCCAGCGAGTTCAGTGGACTCTTGCTGCCCACGGTCAGCACCAGGGGGCTGCGGCCCACCAGGCTCACAGGCGCCAGATCCTTGAGCGGGTTGTAGGGCAGCTTGGGGTAGAGGCTGGGCGAGATGGCCAGGCCGCCTACGTCACCGAGCACGATGGTGTAGCCATCGGGCTCCGACTTGGCAACGCGATCCACGCCAATGGTGCCGTTGGCACCGGGCTTGTTTTCCACGACCACCGAGACGTTCATGCGCTCACCCAGCTTCTGGGCCAGCAGGCGGCCCAGAATGTCGGTCGAGCCACCTGCAGAGTAGGGAATCACCAGGGTGATGGGCTTGCTGGGGTAGGCGTCTGCTTCGGCGGCATGGGCCGTGGTGGCAAAGGCTGCGACACAGGCGGTGACGGACAGCACGGCGCGCCAGAGGGTGCGGGTGGAAAACATGGATTAGCCTCTCTTAATATGCATAAGCAATTTTGAATCCACGGAGCTTAACGGAAGTTGCTGCTGCATCAAAACAAGGCAGGCTTGCCGTTTTGCAAATACCTGTAGCGTCTAGCGCGCATGCAAAAAGGGTTTCAGATAGAAAACTATCTGAAACCCTTAATTTGACAGCGCAAGGCGCTCACTTATTTTTGGCTGTGCTGCCCAGCAGCTGGTTGTGCAGAATGCGGCGGATTTCCACGATGGCCCGCGGGTGCTCCTGCACGCTGTGGCCAAAGGGTACGACCAGCTCGGAGGCCGCACCTTCCAGGTGGGCGCTGTGGTAGGGCACGATGCCGTCACTGCTCTCTGTCAGCGGGCTGCTGGGCGTGTGGTTGCCGATGATGGAGTGGTAGCGCACCTTCGGCGAGATGGGTATGTCGGCCGTCAGACGCACATAGGGGTCGGTGTCGCGCAGGTTGTCGATGCTGTTCGGGATGCGCAGCAGCGAGGATTTGCCAATGCTGGGGCCGCTCTGGGCCAGGCGCCGCGCCACATCGCCAAACTGCTCCAGCATGGAAAACGGCAGCGTGATGAGGTTGGACACCCAGCGGGCCACCCGGTTGTTGGCAAAGTCCGTGCCGCGGTGGGGCGCAGCAATAAAGATGGCACTGCTGACCTGGGGTACCGGGGTCAACTCCAGAAAGTCCCGCAGCTGGACCTGCTCCTGCGGCGCATCCGGCAGGCCGCTGTGCGCGGCAAACGCATCCAGCACCTTGCCGTCCGATTCACTGACCATCAGGCGTGCCAGCACGCCGCCCATGCTGTGGCCAATCAGCGTGATGTCCTTCGAGGCGCGTGCCGTACCCATGGGGTCGAAGTGGCGCAGCGTCTGCTGCAGTGCCTGGCGGATGGCGTAGTTGTTCAGTGCCAGCGGTGCGTTCGTGGGGTAGTAGACCTGCCAGACCTGGTAGTTGCTGCGCAGGGTTTCATCGCCCAGCACTTCATTGGCCACATTGATCCAGGCTTCCGGGCTGCTGGCCAGACCATGCAGCATGACGATGATGCGGCGGTTGGGGTCATAGGGCTGCATTAGGTAGACCGTGGGCTGGACGATGCCGTTGTTCAGCCCCACCAGGGTGCGCAGCGCCTGGGTGGAAAAGCCCGAGCGCGCCAGCCACAGGCCGTAGCCCGAGGAAAAGTTTCCCGCCAGCGGCACGGTGGTGTTGCCCAGCGGAATTTCGCGAAAGCGGTAGGGGTCGTAGGCGCGCAGCTCCACCTCGCGGGTGGACAGCACTTCCTGCAGCGTGTTGCCGCCAAAGCTCAGGACCGTGGTCAGTGCCGGAAAGAGCGACTCCTGAAACGGTGGCCGGGGCGGGCCTTCTACGTTGCGTTGCTGCACATGGGCGGCCTGTGCTTCTTCCTCGGTCTGAAAGACGGCGACCAGCTCGGCACCCAGTCCGTTGCGCTGGTACTGGTTGCGCAGGCCCGAAAAGCGCAGCGAGGTGGCGGGAATCAACTCCTGCGGCATGCGCTTGTTGGCGGGCAGCCAGACGTGGGAGAAGTCGGTGCTCAGCTTCCAGCGACCAATTTCCTGCGGGATGTGGTTTTCCTGCTGGCGGCTGAGCGCAAAGATGCCGGTCACAGCCTGCTGCACGGCGTGGTTGTAATAGTCACGCACCTGGCTCTGGCGGTCTTCAAAGGCGCGCTCGCTGGGCTCCCGGTGTGTGAAAAACAGATAGGCCCAGGCGTGGCGTGCGGCTTCCAGCCAGGCCTGCACTTCGGCGCTGGTGCGGGTGCCGGGCAGCGAGGGGGCCTGCTGTGCCTGACGGGCCTGGTAAATCCACAGCTCGGCCAGCGCGGCCATGCGCTGCTCGTCATACAGGCCGGTGGCATTGGCCAGGGTGTAGTGACACATGGGCACATCGGCCAGACAGCGCTTGAGGTCCAGATCCAGCACGCGCAGCGATTCCTGTGTGGCGGGGCTGAGGGTGCCGGCCGTCAGCACATCGCTGCGGCGCTCGGCCAGATAGTTTGCAGGGTCGGCAGAGCGTACGGTCACGCCCGCGCAACCGGCCAGCAAGGCAGCGAGCAAACCACCCACGAGGGTGCGCGACAGAAAGGAAGACAACATAGGTTGCGAGTGTAAAAAGGGCGGCGCATGGTTGCGCGCCGCCGCCCAAGAAGGCGCTGGCCCAGGCAGGCTTAGCCTGCGTGCATGTGCTGCCTGGCGTGATGTGTGCACAGCACAGCGCTTTACATGCCTTGGCGAATGTAGCGGGAGAAGTCGATGCTGGCCTGTGTGTCGCTGGCATCTGCCGGGGGCTGCCACTGCTGGGCGCGGGTGGTGATGTCACCACTCTTGCGCTGCAGCTCCAGCGGCTGCATGGAGTCGAGTGCACCTACGTCACGCAGGTACTCGGGCAGGTAGCCGGACACCAGCAGCCGCCAGTCCAGCGGCAGTTCCTGGCCCATGCGCCGTGCCAGCTGCCAGACAATGGTGGTGCAGTTGGCCGTGAGTGTGTTGTAAAAGCGCGGCGCATATTCCAGCAGGCTGGCCTGGCGTGCATAGGCCATGAAGAGCTCGCGCATGGCGGCCTGCGGCATGTGAATGCGGAACATCTGGATTTCTTCGCCGCGCACATTGGTACGCACGCCCAGAATGTCGCGCTCATCGGCGGCGACCAGGGCCATTTCATACTGCTTGAAGAAGCCTGCCAGCGCATCAAAGGATTCGTGCGACTCCTTGCGGATCTCGATGGAAAACACCACGTGTTCCCCATCCTTGAAGCCAAAGGACACCAGCGTATGTGCAATGGCGGGCCCCATCCAGTACGACAGCGCCACGTCCACACTGTCAAGCTGGTTCATGTCATAGCTGCGCGTTTCCCAGCGCGGGGTGAAATCGGTTTCACTGCGCCAGTCAAAGTTGCGCACATTGCGCAGCTGCACCACAGCAGGCTGTGCAGCATCGGTTTCCACCACGACCAGATGCTCCACATCGGGCGCCCAGTCCAGGTCTGAGCGCGGCAGTATGGTGCTCCACCACACCAGCATGGCCAGCATGAGTACCGTGCCGCCCATCAGCACGGGCAGCATGCGGCGCTGCAGCAGCCCTGCGCCCCACGCCAGCAGCCAGGCAAAGCCCCACACCAGAGCCAGCGCCTGCGCGATATTGTGCTGAGCAGGTGCCTGTGCCAGCAGTGCCATGACGCCCCAGGCGCAGCACAGCATGCACACGGCAGTCAGCAGGAACCACAACACAATGCGAAGACCTCGCCGCCAGGGAGACGGCGTCAGCAGTAGATGGTGAGAGGGCATAAAGGGTGGGTGCGAACGTACAGAAGCGTGAAGAAACACCGCGTTGCAGCCATGGCTGCGCGCATATTCTGACGCCAGAATGCAAAAAAGCCGACAAATGTCGGCTTGTGGAAACACATATGCACAGATGGCTGTGGCTGGTGCTTGTCGCTCAGTGGCCTGCAAAGTCCACCAGTGTGAACAGCGGCAGCTTGCCGGTGTCACGCAGCAGCTTGGAGCCGCCCAGCTCTGGCAGGTCCACAATGGCAGCACCCTCCATGACGGTGGCGCCCAGCTTTTCGATCAGCTTCTTGCCAGCCATCATGGTGCCGCCAGTAGCGATCAGGTCGTCAATCAGCAGCACCTTGTCGCCGGGCTTGACGGCATCCGTGTGCAGCTCGACGGTGGCACTGCCGTATTCGAGTTCGTAGGTCTCTTCTACGGTGGTAAAGGGCAGCTTGCCTTTTTTGCGGATGGGCACAAAACCCACATTCAGCTCATAGGCGATGACGGAGCCCAGGATAAAGCCGCGCGCATCGAGGCCGGCCACCACGTCTGGGCGCATCTCGGGTGACATGTAGCGGTGCACAAAGGCATCGATCAGGATGCGGAATACCTGCGGATTCTGCAGCAGGGGGGTGATGTCGCGGAACTGCACGCCAGGGGCTGGCCAGTCGGGCACGGTGCGGATGTGCTGGCGAAGGTAGTCGTTGACGCTGGTGGTGTACATGGTGGGCTCAGAGCGCAGTCGCTCCGGAAAGGGGCAGAAAGTCATCGCACGTGTGTGCAATGACCGACAGATTAAAACAGGCCCAGGCCCTGCCGCACAGGGGGCAGGATCAAAGGCGGTGAACGGGCAAAAGTGTACTAAGTGCCTGCACCTTGCGCATACGGGGGGCGCTTCACTGCGATGTAATCTGCTGTTATCTCCACACATGCTGCACTGCAGCAGCGCTTGCGCTAGGAAAAGTGCACCGCTTACCCTTGAGTGGTGCTGCAGGAGTCAGGTACGCAGGGCAGACAAAGCCCAGTGGTCGATAAAATTGCCGGATGAACACCCTCACGCATACTGCGCCCGTTCTGGGCGCTTCGCAGGCGCTGGCCATCGCGCGCGAAACACTGTCTATTGAGATTCAGGCCCTGCAAGCGCTGGCGCAGCGACTGGACGACAGCTTTGTACAGGTGGCGCAGGCCATTCTGAGCACCCCCGGCCGTGTGGTGGTCACAGGCATGGGCAAGAGCGGTCACGTTGGCCGCAAGATCGCCGCAACGCTGGCTTCCACCGGCACGCCTGCCTTTTTCATGCACCCTGCAGAAGCCAGCCACGGTGATCTGGGTATGGTGACGCGTCAGGATCTGGTGCTGGCGATCTCCAACAGCGGTGAGAGCAATGAGCTGACCGCCTTGCTGCCAGCGCTCAAGCGCCAGGGTGTGCGCATTGTGGGCATGACGGGTGGCGCGCACTCCAGCCTCGCCAAGCATTCGAACTGGGTGCTGGATACCAGCGTGGTGCGTGAGGCCTGTCCATTGAATCTGGCACCTACAGCCAGCACCACGGTGCAGCTGGCGCTGGGCGATGCCCTGGCCATGGCGCTGCTGGATGCACGTGGTTTCAAGGCCGAAGACTTTGCGCTGTCTCATCCCGGTGGTGCGCTGGGCCGCAAGCTGCTGACCCATGTGCGTGATGTGATGCGCAGCGGCGATGATGTGCCCAGTGTGCTGGCAGACGATGGCTTTGACCGTCTGATGCGTGAAATCAGTGCCAAGAGCCTGGGGGCCAGCGCGGTGGTCGATGCCGATCGCCGTGTGCTGGGCATTTTTACCGATGGCGATCTGCGTCGCCGCATTGAAGACGGTGCGGATCTGCGCAATGCCAAGGCAGGAGACCTCATGCACAAGCAGCCTCGCACCATTGCACCGGAGGCTCTGGCCGTAGATGCCGCGCACATGATGGAGCAGCACGGCATTACCTCGGTGCTGGTGGTCGATGCAGACCGCCGTCTGCTGGGCATGGTACATATCCGTGACCTGATGCTGGCCAAGGTGATCTGATGCCCAAGCGCCTCACCACACCTGCCTTGCAGTTTGCGCCCGAGCTTTTGCTGCAGGCCCAGCCCGTGTGCATTGCCTTTTTTGATGTCGATGGTGTGCTGACCGATGGTGGTCTGCATTTCTCGGAGCAGGGCGAAACCACCAAGCGCTTCAACACCCTCGATGGCCACGGCATCAAGCTGCTGCAAAAAGCGGGCATCGTGCCTGCCGTGATTACGGGGCGTGATTCTGCTCCGCTGCGCCTGCGCCTGAAGCAGCTGGGTGTGCAGCATGCGGTCTATGGCACGGAAGATAAGCTGCCTGCAGCACAGGCTATTTTGGACAGCCTGGGGCTGGCCTGGAGCCAGGCTGCCATGATGGGCGATGATTGGCCTGACCTGCCCGTCATGCAGCGCTGTGCCCTGGCCTGCGCACCCTGCAACGCACACCCTGAGAATCTGGCGGTGGCAGACTTTGTGACACGTGCGCAAGGTGGTCAGGGTGCGGTGCGCGAACTGTGCGATCTGCTGCTGGTCGCCAGCGGCCATTACCGAACTTTGCTGGAGACTTACCTGGCATGAAAAAACCTTTGCAGCGTGCGTGGGAGCATGCCTCCATCTACCTGCCCGTCGTGCTCATGGCCATGCTGGCCATGGGGACCTGGTGGCTGGTGCGCCATGCGCCCAAGCCGCTGCAGGTTCAGACGGAAAGCGCGCTCACGGATGACCCGGACTATGTGATGGAGCGCTTTTCTGTGCACCAGTTCGACGGTAGTGGTCGCCTGACCAATGTGATGACGGGCACGCAGGCGCGACATCTGCCCAAGTCGGACATTCTGGAGGTGGACGACGTCCGTACACGCAGCATTGCGCAGGATGGCGTGGTGACCGTGGCATCTGCTCAGCGCGGTATCAGCAACTCGGATTCCTCGGAAGTACAGCTGGTGGGCGATGCCGAAGTGCTGCGTACATCGCCGCAGAATCCCTCGCAGCCCATGCGTGTGACGGGTGAATTTCTGCATGCCTGGACCAATGAGGAACGCGTGCAGTCGCATTTACCCGTGGTATTGAACCGCGGCAAAGACCAGTTCACGGGTGACTCCATGAACTACGACAATATTTCACAGACGACCGAACTGAATGGCCGTGTGAAAGGGATTATTTATCCGAAGAATCAATAATCTCAGATTTATTCTGAATGTGTTGTAGGAAATAACTTTCAAAAGGCCCTGTAGGGCCTTTTTGATTTTCTGTAGTTTCAGAAACCGTTACCGTCCTGATGACTGGATTTATTGCTGGCATTGTTGCGGTTGCGCATATTGGTGCCATAAGGGCTGCGGAAGCCGCCATCGTTGCGCCCTGCATGGCCTGGCGCCTGAAAGCCGCCGCCGTAGTTATTGCTGCGTGGCGGCCTTGGCTCCATGGGGCGGGCAATATTGACAATGAGACTGCGACTGCCCAGTGGCTGACCATTCATGCCTTCAATGGCAGCGCTGGCTTCTGCTTCAGCACTCATCTCGACAAAGCCAAAACCTTTGGAGCGACCGGTATCTCTTTCCATCATCACTCGGGCACTCACAACCGTTCCAAACTGGGTGAAGGCCTGATGTAAATCATGATCGCGAACGGCATAGGGTAAATTCCCTACATATAACTTGCTGCCCATTAAAGACTCCTGTGCCATTTAACCAATGGAGCTTTTGCTTCCACTACATTTCATGAGGAGCGGTTAATGCATCAACCGCGGAAAACATTATTGGGGTAGTTGCAAAAATATGGCAACCGTTCAGAAGTAAAAGATGTCAATAAAACAAAAAAGGAACCCGAAGGTTCCTTTTTGCAACGCCAGTGCAACTAGTGCACTTGAGCGCTTGAATTAGTAGCTGTTGCGGCCACCAAAGCCACCGCCGTAGCCGCCACCGTTGCCACGGCCACCGCCGAAGCCACCGGAGCGGGGAGGACGAGGCTCCATGGGGCGAGCTTCGTTGACCACCAGGTCACGG
>ERZ1034878.665-NODE-665-length-14737-cov-5.244108_pt1 | contig 14737 bp, 7 predicted proteins | sample MGYA00520593_ERZ1034878 | MGnify/ENA primary metagenome ERZ1034878 (study PRJEB33766, sample SAMN09781724) | gut metagenome | biome: gut microbiome | host: Homo sapiens | place: Madagascar | study: EMG produced TPA metagenomics assembly of the PRJNA485056 data set...
TCATAGAAATTGCTCATTCTTTTTTTTGTTTTTTTAGTTATCCTTACTTTTTGAAACTGTCGTTACTCTGACTTGTTGATTTTCAGTGCTTTGCGCAGGCCGTCCCACATTTTGTCATTCACTTCATCATCACCTTCCGTTCCCGTTGTTCCGGGAGTCACAAGTCCTGACTTGGAGCGTGAGAGGTTGTAGATGTCGAGAGCGTCGGCAGTTTCCTTCTCAATGTCAGTCTCAGGAGTCAGTGCGAGTTTTTCGATGTACTTCTGCGTCCATTTTCCATCTTTAATGCCTTTCTCCTTGAACTTTGCCTGAAGTTCGTTGCGTTTCGCCGAGACGAGTTTCTCGTTTTCTGCAAGAGTGTTTTTTTCTTCGAGCGTTGCAATCCTTTCCAGCAGTTTCTTCATTTCCTCCGAGGATTCCCCTTCAGTGACTTTTCCCTCACCGGTCTTTTCCGGGTGCTCTTCCTTCCACTTCTTGATGAAGTCGGCGTTGTCCTTTTCGTAGTTGCCGTTCAGTGACACATACTGCGGCAGGACTTTTCCCACGAGTTCGTCAAGTTCCGTCTCTTCGTTCGCCAGAAGCTCGTAGTGGGAATCACTAAGGCTTCTCATTGTCTTCTCACTGATGGAAAGGTGTTTTCCGTTTTCGGTGAGTTTTTCTTTTAGGGCATCTAAAAGCTGTTGTTTTGTAAACTTCATATTTCGTTGATTTTAAATTAACACAGGCAAAAGTAAGAGGTTAAAAGGTTGTCGGCAAGAAAGCGGCGAACTGTATTTGACATGTGTCCAATAAAGTCTGTTGCAATTCATTACAAAGTAGTGTTGATGCGATACTTTTGCAGTATGGCAGATAGTAACGGCGACATAACGATAAAACCGCAGGAAGGTTTTCAGACCTCCTTCGTGCAGGCGAATGCAAACATTGTGTTCGGCGGCGGAATCCTTGCTGCCGGCAAGTCGTTCGCTCTTGTCCTCGCTATGGCCGAGCCGTTGATGACCGACCCCGACTTCCGTGCGATGATAAGCCGCCGCAGTCTCGGCAACCAGAAGGCCGGTGGCGGTTTTGTCGAGAAGTTCAAGCAGATTTTCGGTGCTGACTATATACGGGTGAAGGAAAGTGACAGTCCGCGTGTGTCGTTTCCCAACGGTTCTTTCTGCGACCTCACCTATCTTGACGACACGAATATGGACAAGTTGCGTGAGCGTGCCAAGGGCTGGGAGTATGACATGATAGCCATTGACGAGCTTACGGAGATGTCGTGGGAGGCGTTTTCGTATGTCATTACCCGCAACCGAGGTCAGAGCAAGACCTTTACCGGCAAGTTCTTCGCTACCATGAACCCTAAGCGCAGCCATTGGGTGCGCACGTTCATTGATTGGTATATCGGTCTTGACGGCAAGATAATCCCCGAACGTGATGGTGTGGTGCGCTACTTCTACATTGCCGGAGCGACGGTGAAGGATGTGGTGTGGGGAGATTCCAAGCGTGAGGTATATTTGAAATGCAAGGTAGATATAGACCGCAAGCTTGCTGCCATCGGCGGCAACTTCACCTATCGTAATATAATAAAGAGCTTCGTTTTCTACCAAGGCCGTCTCAGCGAGAACAAGGGTCTGCTTTCGAGCAATGCCGACTACATAGGAAGTATTGCCGCGAGTGGTGGCAAGATGGCCCAGGCTCTTGTCGAGGGCAACTGGAATGTGGACTCCGAGGAAGATGAGAATGTGCCCATCTCCGGCGAGTGCGCCCGCAATGTCTTCGTGAATGACCCTATGCGTACCGGCGACGGATGGATTACGATAGACCTTGCGGACTACGGCACTGACAACATGTTGATGCTCGCCTGGGACGGTTTCCATGTCATAGACTGCGAGATACACCCCCATTCCACTCCGCGCGAGAATGCAGAATACGCCCGTGTGTTCAGTTGCAAGCACGACATAGGCGAGAGCCATATAATATATGATGCTGTTGCCGGACGCTACTTCAACGACTACATACCGGATGCGCAGCCGTACATGAGCAGTGCCAAGCCGATAGGTATATACTTTCCTACCGCCATGACTCTCAAGGACTTGTGCTATCTGCGTCTGTGCAGGATGATTAACTCCAACCAATTCACCATAAGCGACGAAGTGGCCAACATGGCCTATACGCACCAGAAGATGAAGTACAGAATCACGGTGCAGAACGAGTTTCTGGAGGAATGTTCCGTTGTCCGCTTTGACCGTCTTTCCGGCGGCAAGAAAAAGCTGATGAGCAAGAAGGAGATGAACCGTCACCTTGGCAGGGGGCGTTCAATGGACTTTTTGGACCCGTGTGCCATGCGTATGTTGCCGTGTGTGAACTTGGAGTACGGCACGGAGGTGCAGGAGAGCCTTATGCTATGCGCCCGTGAGCGTGACATGGACAGGGAGAACGGTCGCAGGAATCCGTTCGCCCGTAGTATATATGACGAGACCCTTTGGGGATAAGCAGGAAAGATATGATAAACAGAGAAGACATAAAAGTGGTGCTTGACAGTGTCCGTTCGGACTATCCCGCTGTGACAGCTTCGGACATCGTGTTCCTTGTGCTCTGCGACATTTTCGCCGACAAGGATTTTGCCTACCGTGTCGCTTACGGCAAGAAGGGTGACGGCACTGCGCACTGCGCCGGCAAGGACATCCAGCGAGTCCTGTCGGCATTGGAGCCGTTCGGCGTCGGTACCGTTACCGGCGAGACGATAACCAAAGAACAGAACAAGCAGGACCTTATCAAGCTGCTTGCAAGAGTCCAGAAGCTTGGCGAGGCGAAGGCTATCGACATCAAGGACGCCCTCAAGCTTGAAGGAGACCTCCGTGTGAAGCTCAACGACAAGTTCGAGATGGAGGAGAACCAGAACAACAAGCGTATAATAGTCGTGCCAAGCAAGCATGATGTGATATGCCCCCACACCAACAGGGAATGCAACTTCTGGCCGACTAAGGCCGCCTGCATGAAGCATTATAATTTAACAAGTAACGACAATGAGCAGAACAAGACAGACGATAATCAATGATTTTCTCAAGCACCCCCGCAAGATGCTTTTGAAGCGTCCGTTCACGCGTGGCAGCGACGAGATATCCATCAATGACAGCAGCGACGGTGAGTCTGCGCTTTCCAATGCCGTGCGTGAGGCATGCCTTCCGGCAGTGAAGCGGCGTATTGTGAGTCAGGAGCGTTTTGCCAAGGAACTTGACCCGAACAGCCACAAGGTGCTGTTTGACGACAATATTCCGAGTATCTGCGTGATGACTAACGACGGCACATACCGGGATATAGAGTTCAAGAAGTACGGTCTGAATTTTCAGATGTGTATTCTGAAAAAGAAGACCCTGTCACTGTGCGGTAACAAGCGCGTGTTCATCCTTCACGACAGTAATCCGTCCGAAGCCTTGAAAAAGAACTTCGCCAGTCTCAAATGGCATTGGGAAGAGAGCAACCAGGACGGCATAGAATCCCGTGCTGTGAGTATTCAGCAGAGCTATGGCGATGTGGGGCTTCTCATCTATATGAATGAGAGGCACGAGGTGAGGAGCCGCATATTCTCGTATGCCGACGGTTATCAGATAATAACGCATAAGGACGACAACGGCGAGCCCCTTCTGGACTGCGTCTATTATCGTGACGGTGACGGCGTGCGTCATATTGACGCCTATGACGACAGGTTCCATTATCATTTCACGGACGGTGTCTCGGTCGCTTCGGAAAATGACGATAGCGACGGTTGGTCGTTGGTCAGTGCGGAATATCACGGTTTCAGTGAGAGTCCGCTTGTGACGAAGCGCGGTGATGTCGCCTGGAACAATGTACAGGACCTGATAGAACTTTTCGAGATAGTCTATAATGTGTTTGCCGTGATACAGAAGCGTCACGGTTGGGGAATCCTTTACATCAAGGGCAAGATTAACGAGACGGCGAAGAAGATAGCCGGTTCCATAATTCTAAACGACACTTCCATTGACGGCAAGGGAGCCGTGGAGTTCAAGAGTCCCCCGTCTCCGGAGAACATGCTGGAATTTCTCCAAAGCATTCTTGACCTGATACAGATAGGTTGCGGGTGTACGTTCATCCTCCCCAAGGATGTGAAGTCGAGCGGTGACATCAGTGGTCTGGCGATACAGATGACCCGTTCCCTTGACATAGAGAGTGCTGCCGACGCCGTCATTGAATGGCAGAACTTCGTCTCCAAGCACCTGCGTCTTTTCAAGGAGGGCCTGGCAAAGCAGCTTGTCTATAACGGCGACAACCCGAATGCCATAACGGAGTTTGAGCAGATGCGTGTAAGTGCGTCGTTCAAGCCGTGGCAGCCGTTTGACGAGTTCACCTACAATCAGATGTTGTGTACCCTCAAGTCTGCGGGTCTCATATCCACGAAGACCGGCATCGAGAAGAACACCGTTTCCACGCCGGATGAGGAGATGCGTCTTTCCGACGAGCTTTCGGTGAATGCGATGCCGCTTGACGAACCCACAAGCAACGAGTAGCCTATGGATGGTATGCTATACATAAAGAGGCGTGACGCCGACGGCAATGAGAGTTTCTTCCCCAACGACGGTGAGCCGGCGGTTCTTGGCACATATACATACAATGCCAAGCGTATGGGCGGTGCTCCGACGATAACGGACAGCTTCAGTTACGGCCGTTGCCTTGACAAGGAGTGGACGAAGGAGGAGTTTGTGACATACGACGGCGAGGACTATTATGTGTCATCGCTGCCTTCTTCCACGATAGACAACAGCAGCGGGCGTTACAAGCACGAGATAACGCTTGTCTCACGCCGTGAGGTGCTTGACAACACGCTGTTCTTTGATGTCGTTACCGACGACGCTGCCTCCCAGGACAAGGACAGATACAGAAGCAATCTGCCCAAGTTCTCCTTCGGCGGTGATGTGTATGAGTTTGTAAAGCGCATAAACAGTTCACTCAGTTATTGCGGCCTTTACAACCCGAAAGGCGTAAGTGATTCAGAGCGTGGATATTATGTCGTTGTGGACGAAGGTTACGGAAGTGACGAGGTGAAAGAGCTTTCTTTTGACGGCAAGTACATTACCGAGGTTTTGCAGGAGATATACAACACCTACGGTCTGTCATACTATTGGGTCGGCAAGGTGTGTCATGTCGGTGATGTCCAGAACGACCTTACGGAAGCCCCGTCGGCTACTGTGCGATACGGCCGTGACGATGCCCTGTTGTCTTTGTCCAACAACAACAGCAATGCGAAGGTCATAGACATGATAACGGGATATGGGTCTTCCGACAACATACCATATTACTATCCGAATGAGGATGAGTATGGAGAAGCCGTCTTCGATGTCGCCAACGCGCCGAAGGAGTCGGTGAGCGTTCTGTTCAGTGGTCTATGGCGTTGGAACACAGATTGTTTCGGCAAACCTATATACCTCTGCAACATGACCGGCGGTATTGCCGATGTCCGTACCGCCCTCAGTTATTCGGATGTGGAGTTGCCTATAAGCAAGGATGAGAACTTTGAATACGGTGTGCGCAATTACGACGAGACCGGCGGTTATACCACGATAAGGCGTAAGTATGCCTTTGACAAGGAGAACGGTCCAGACGGCGGCAAGTATTACAGTTCCATTGAGGACAAGATTGCTTTTTCCATCCGTGTGAAGGGCAGCTTCAAGTCGAACATAGACCTCAGCGGGTTCATCGTCAGTGGTTTGCTTTCCACGATAGACGGCAAGCAGAGCGGCGTCAATGACAGCGCATGGCTTGGTGATGTGACCTGGGAGACCACGGATTTTTATGTGGATAGCATAAAGATTATAAGTTCAGACGGCAGTGACAAGCCTACCATTCTTAAAAAAGACAGATACTCGAATTTAAGTGATTATGATTTCGTCCTTGATGAGGATTACATAATAACCTACACTGTCGGCGTTAAGTTCCGCATTTTCGATGCTTCCGGTAGGCGTTTTGATTCCAGAAAGACCCTTTCCGCCCGTTACAAGCTGACATTCGGAGGCGAGATAACATACAGGAAAGTGCCAGAACACGAGTATTACTTCAAGAGCGGAGACCTGTTGTGCGGTTACGAGAACAGCGGCATCAAGGTGGCGGACATCGCTACAGCACCCGCATCAAAAGCCAAGTATGTGTTCGGCGGCAAGGCCAGGTGGTGGTATGCCCAGACACTTAGCGGCGAGGATGTGGCCTTGTGCGTTACCGTCAGAGACCGCATTTGGATTGCGCCTACCTCCGTGCTCATGCCGAGCATCTACCGCAAGAGCAAAGGTGCGGAACGCTTCTATTATGCCACTGACGGCGTTCACAAGAATCCCGACGGCGGCTTTTACACCTTCAAGAACCAGTACACGGAAGGCAATCCGCATCAGGGCGTCGTCACGTTTGACGACATCAAACCCACGATACGCGGCATTCGCAACGATGTGATACAGGAAGACGGCAAGGGGCAGCTGTTCGGTGAGATAGCCGATGTCGCCTTTGACAGTCTTGACAGTGATGTCAAGGGCAGTGAAGGTAAGTTTGAACACCAATACTTTTATGTGAAGCTGCATAAGTTCAGTGGTGAGTTCGGCTTCGACCTCTTCTCCCATGCCCTGGCAAGCGAGAGTGCGAAGATAGACATGACCGACTGTCAAGGCTGTCCTGCCTGCTCGTTCCCGATAGTGTGCATTTGGGACAGCGGCAGGTGCTACAATCCTGTCAGTGTGGACTCCAACGGTAATCTGCTGCCGTTGCGGACATCGTCCAACGACTATATACTATCGGACGCCGAGGCGAAGCGTGACAAGTTCAATCAGAACTCACAGGAACGTGAGATTTGGATAGCCTTGCAGAAAGAGACATCCACCCTTGGTATAGTCATGCCCAATGCCGCCGCCGGATTCAGACCCAAAGCCGGAGACAAGTTTGTCATTACGGGAATAAATCCGCCCCGCGTTCTTACCGACGCCGCCGAGAAACGCCTTGATGAGGCACTTATAAGCCACATGAGTGAGAACAACGAAGACAAGTTCAACAAGACGATAAAGTTCTCAAGGGTCTTTCTTGCCGAGAACCCCGGTTTTGCCACCCGTCTCAACGAGAACACCAAGCTCAATGTGGAGTATAACGGCGACATCAGTCCTGTGTATGTGAACGATTATACAGTCAAGCGTGACGGCAACATCCTCTCGGAAGTGTCGGTAGAAGTCGTTAATTCGTTGGAGATAACCCAAAGCAGCATGAAGCAGACCATAGACGCCGTGAAAGGCGAGACTATACGCAGTCTGGGTAGTCTGCTTACTTCCGATAGCGGGTTCAATGCTACCGTCGCGGACAAGATGTACCTGTCGAAAATCAAGGCCGACATTGCGCAGGAACTCATACGCTTCCTACAAGGCATAGCCGTCGGCGACGGCACGCACGGCATCGACGGCAACGGCGTGGCGATACTCAAGGAAATTCTGTCAAAGGAGTTCGACGATGCCGTGGCGGAGGGTGCACTGGGCGAGGGATTCTTCCTGGGACAGCGCAAGGACAGCGACGGCAACGGGTACAGCTACTTAGAGGTGGACAGGATGCTCGTGCGCAAGGTGGCGGAGTTCGTGAAGCTCGTCGTCACAGAGCTGCGCTCGGTGGGAGGCACGATAGTGCTCAGTCCCGCCTCGATGGTATGCACCAAGGTGGAGCAACGCCTTAACAACGGTGCGCTGGTGTCGCCCGGAGAGGGCAGCATGCCCGACTTCTACCGATGCTACTTCCGCAGCGAGGAGGACGGCAGGGAGATAAACAACGAGTTTGAGGTGGGCGACATGGCACGCTGTCAGACCTTCAACATAAAGACCGGCACCACTGCCAACGCGAAGAACCGCTACTACTGGCGCAAGGTGGTGGCGGTGGGTGCCGACTACATAGACCTTTCGCCCACCGACTGCGACAGGAGTGTCGCCAACGACATTCCGGCGCAGGGCGACGAGATTGTCGCGATGGGCAACGCCAGCAATACTTCCCGACAGGCGGTGATAACGCTCAGTGCCTACGGTGCCAACGCACCGTCGATAGTGCTTTACCGTGGCGTGAACTCCTATTCCCTCAGTGGCAAGGAGGTGATGGTGCTCTCCAAGAAGGAGGTGTATATCCTTGCCGACCGGCTGTATTACAGGGCTGCCGACGGCACGGCAACGAGTGTGTCGGAGGCGTTGAAGCAGACGGCGGAGGGAATGACGAATGTTGCCAAACGCGTGACCACGCTCGAAGTTACGAGTGACAGCATAACGGCAAGGGTGACGAAGACGGAGACCACGGTGAAGGCGCAGGGCGACGAGCTCGCCGGCATGGGGACGAAGATAGAGCAGACGGCGGAGGGAATAAGCCTCGCCGTGAGCCGCCAGACGAGCGGACGGGAGAACCTGCTGACGGGCAGTGCGCTGCGCCGTGACGACAGCTATATGGCACGGCTCGTGGGCGACACGCAGATAAGATGCAACGGCTACGGGGGCACCAACTTCCTGCGGCTGACTGACACCTACGACGGCACGGCACGCCATTACTACGGCATGCAGTGGGGCAACACCACCAACACCGCATACGCACCCAATGTGGCAGTGAAGAAGGGCAGGCACACCGTGGCTGTCATGGCACGCAGCTCTGTGAAGGGAAAGGGCATCCTCAAGGTGGAAGCCTTCCTGCACGCAGAACGGTGGGACGCCGTGCGGCTCGCCAGCGACGCGACGGCCGTGCGGCGGTGGAGCGGCACTTTCGCCCTCGATGCGGCGGACACATGGGAGGTGAAGACACTCGATGTCGATGTCACGGAAGATGGACGCTTCATGGAGGTGTATGTGTTCCTGTATTGCGCCGAGCAGGGCGTGACCTACACGCTCGATGTGTGCCGCCCGATGCTGTGCGAAGCCGACTTCTATGTGTGGAGCCAGAGCGTCGCCGACTATGCCTACACCGGCGGCAACATGCTTGCCGGAAGCCGCGCTTTATCCGCTTCAAACCTCACCGTAAAGGGCGCAATAGCAGCCGGCGGCTACGGCAGTGCGGCAAGCGTGACAAACGCCTACAGCGGAGCACAGACCGACACTCTTACATGGAGCGGCATCAGACTGGAGGCTAACACCGACTACACCCTCTCGTTCATGGCGAAGGGCAACGGCACGATGGTGTGCTATCTGCACAACGGCAGCGCAGCGTCGGTGAAGTATGCCGAGAACAGCCAAGGACTGACCGTCGGTGCAGGATGGGGTGCGGTAACGGTGAAGCCAAGCACTGAATGGCAGCGGTACTGGGTGCATTTCCGCACGGCGGACACCACGACGCTCGATTTCTACTGCATCATCGGACGGCTTACTGCCACGGACGCCCTCGTCACCATCGCGGAGCCGAAGCTCGAAAAGGGGGCGACGGCAACGGAATGGACTGACCTCGCCGCCGACCTCATAGAGGAGGGAAGCGTGGAGACACGCCTGCTGGAGTCGGGCATCGACATACGCAACAGAAAGATTACCGCCCATGCCGACACATTCGAGATACGCAACAACGCCGGGATACTCACGGCAAGCGTGAACAAGGACGGCGTGCTGGAGACTACGGATGCCGTGCTCGGCGGCACGTTGAGGGCGAAGGACGGCTACTTCTCCGGCTTCGTGAAGAAGAGTCTCTGCCCGGTGACGCCCGACAGCATAGGCACGCTCGGCACAATAGACACAAGCACTGGATATGTGACGCTCGACTTCACCAAGACGGGCAGCATGATGGTGCTGATGGGCGACCTGAAGTCGAAGATAGGACAGCACAACGAACTCACGCTCATGCTGAAGTACGGCACGACGGGCGGCAGCAGTGCGGAAGCCTTCTTCTACCTCGACCAGAAGATAGTGATTCTCAACAACAGCAACGTGACGGTGGGCATACCCGCCGCAGCAGCAGGAACGGTCACGCCGTCGGGGACACCGACGATAGACGGCGGCTACATGATGGTGCTCGAGCCGGTGGTGGACATAACGGTGAACTCCGGCATCAGCACTGCCACCTACGCGATGCGGTGGAACGTGAAAAGAGCTAAAATGTAATAATACTTTTAAAAGACAGCGATATGAAGAAGATAGTACGAGGCAATGACTTCACGCTGCGCATACCGGTGCGCAAGATAGTGAATGGCGAGCAGGTGGCGTTTCCGCTACCGGCATGTACCGACATCGTAGTGAACGTCGTGAATGCCTACCGCCGTATTCCTCTGGCGTTCAGCATTGATGCCGCCGAAGACAATGTCCTGCTGGCGCGGGTGGAAGGCGATGCAATCAATATCGGCACTTATGCCTTAGAAGTGAAGGGACGGCTGTTCGGCAACGACTGGCGGAGCAATGAGTACGAACAGTTCCAAATCGTAGATAACAACGCTTCCGGCGACACGGCGTTTGTGCCGCAGGAGGGTGAAGACAGCGTGTTGATGGATACGGCGTTGGTGTTTCTGCCGCCATCGGCGGAGCTCGGCGGTCTGATTGCCGATGCCGAGAATGTGACATCGCAGGCAAAGAAGGTGATAGCCGACATAGAACAGCGCACTGATGTCGCCGTCGCAGCAGCCAATGTCGCCGCCGCTCATGCCACGAAGGAGGGTGACAGAGCCAAGGCACAGGCCGACCACCCCAACATTGTTGGCGCAGACGGCTATTGGTATAGGTGGGATGAAGGCACGGGTGAGTATGTGAAGACCGACTGCTACTCGCGTGGCACCATCGACTTCCCTGCGTTCACTGTGACGGACGACGCCGAACTGTATGTACATATAACCGACGGCAGTGACAAGCGTTTCGAGCTGAGCGACGACGGAGAATTGCTCATCAACTTAAACAATAATATCTAATCATAAAACGACATGAATGAAAAAATCAATTTAGGCAGAGTTGGTTTTGTGCCCCAGGGGGCATACGACCCCAATGTGACCTACGGCAAGTTGAGTGTTGTCACATACAGAAACAACACTTATTGCAGCCGAAAGGAAGGCAACATCGGACATGAGCCGGTGGGCGACGACGAGTGGTGGCACTTGCTCATTGATGCACAGACGGCGTACGAGGGTGCCACGGCCGCTGCCGGGGCGGCGAAGAGAGCCAACGACGCCGCGGATGAAGCGGAGCGCATCAATGCGATTGCGCAGAAGGCGGAGGAACAAAGAGTGAGCAACGAGACCGCACGGCAGACGGCGGAGACGGAGAGAGCGAACGGCGAGGAAGCCCGCCGGACGGCGGAGCAGGAACGCGGCTCTTCGGAAGAAGCCCGGAAGCGGATGGAGATCCAACGGCTTGCTTCTGAACAGTTGCGGACTGAGGCGGAAAGCATGCGCAAGAGCGACGAGGCGAAACGCATAGGCAACGAGACCGCACGGCAGACGGCGGAGCAGGCGCGTGCCGAAGCGGAAACGGGGCGGCGTGATGCCGAGACGGAGCGCAGCAACGCCGAGACTGCCCGTGCAGGAGCGGAGGTGAAGCGCGAGAAGGATACGAAGGACGGCATCGCCTCCATGCAGACGGCTACGGAGACGGCGATAAACCAGCTGCATGACTACGAGAGTGCCGTTGAGAAGAAAGAGGCGTTGCGCGTGGCGGCGGAGGCTGCCCGTGCCGAAGCGGAGAGTACCCGTGCAGAAGCCGAGGCAGGGCGTGTCAAGGCAGAGACGGAGCGTGCCAAGACGAGTGCGGAGAGCGTGAAGGCAGCTGACGCCGCCGCACCCACTGCTGGCACCGCCGCGGAAAAGGTGAATGCCGAACTGACCACGGACAACGTGTTTGAAGTGACCGACAGGACAGGGGCGAAGAAGAGCATCGACATCACGCCAGCAGCGGAACTCACCTCTGTCAAGGCCGACACCGCACGCATACAGCAGACCCTCGGCGCCTATTCCGACCGTGCCGACATCGTACTCGTACAGAAGTACCCCGGCCAGGTGGTGAACAAGGACGGCGTGAAGGTGAGCAAGACGGGATGGGCTATGGCGGAGTTCACCGCAGAACTCGGCAACGAATACCTGTTCAAGCCCGGCGCCACCGACGGCGATGTGTGCGTGTTCGCAGAGTATATAGACAAGATAGAGCGCAGAGCGATAGAGTACGCCTACACCTACGACGAGCGGGGACGCACGGCGACGGCGACAGCCACCTACGACGGCATGACGCACACCTATACCTACACCTACACCACGCAAGAGAGCACAGCGGCCGCTGGCACAGAGACACAGAGCGAGGTGTGTGTGATAACCGACGACCAGACAGGGCAGACGGTGGACTATCTGCCGGCGACCTTCCAGACAAAGGTGGGCAGCTACCAGCCACTGACGCTCCTCAACGCAGATGCCGAACTGCCCATCGACGGCTATTGCCGCTTCGTCTCCAACTTCCAGGTGCGCAGTGCCATCAAGGTTGCCGTAAGCTACAAGATGGATGCCGCCGACCTGACGATGAAGGTGGTGCGTGACGGCATGACGGCAAGCATGTGTACGCAGCTGTCGAAGATTAACCAGAAGGTGGATGAAGCGAAGGCGGGCATAGAGACCATGCGCAGCGAGATGGAGGACAACGCCGACTACTATGTAGGTGAGAACGACGAGAAGACTGGCGACCCGCATTTCCTCAACTGCAAGGGCAACAAGGAGTTTTTGGGCGAATGGCACCCGTTCCTCATCGACCACACCGACAACGGCGGCGAGGCTACACACCCAGTAGGGCAGCTGATGGACAACAATCACTTCCGTTTCACCACGGGGGCGTTTGCTCCTACCGTGGGCATCACTGAGGAGATGCGTGCCGCCTGCGATGTGCAGCTCTATACCGACCCTGAACACACACAGAAGCTGACACTGAAGAACGGTGTGGTGGTGACGGACAAGGCGGGAGCGCACCCGTATGACGCCGTAGAGGTGTATAACTCGTTCGGACTGGTGACGCTGTACGACGGCGAGGGCAACAGGGTGCGCCAGCTGCTGCCGTGGGAGACGACGGAGACGAAGTACTCAGTGATGATTGGCCGCTACGACACCCTCTACCCGATAGACAGGCAGACGGGCAACAGCGGCAAGGTGCTGAGTGGCGTGTTCAGGCGCAGTGTGAGGTACGACGGCATAGACACGGGGCGTTTTCCCCTGCTTGGCACAGCCCTCGCCCCCTGCCCCGTGACAACTGTAGGCAACAAGACGCGCAACTTCTTCTATGCCTATGCTGTGGGCGACACGAACACCGTGAACGGTGCAGGTGCATACGGTGCTGACTCATGCTCGATGTATGTGGACGACGGAAGGACTTACCCCCGCATTTCGGACATGCCGCAAATATCGAACATGCAGCGAGCCCGTGCCAACAACGCTGACGCCAACGCTCCCTATCCCTTTGCTGAGGGCGGCTATCACGCCATCAACACCTTCACGCTCTGTATGGAACTGTTGTATGGCACCAAGTATCTGCACCAGAAGGAGTCCTTCTCCTCCGGCATCTCGTCGAACGACAGCGTCCGCACGGAAGAGGCATGGCAGAATTACGGAGGTGTGAGGGTGAAAGAACAGGGGACGGCGGAATGGGTGTACCGTAAATTCGGCGACTCTACGCCCTTTGGCTGCAACGCCAAGATGGAGAAGCAGAACTTCTCATACTTCATCAACAGCTACCGACCGAAAGAGCAGTGCATGGAGAGCCAGATGGCGGCATCGTGGGCGGCGGAGTTCGGCGTGGCGGAAGACATCGACTTCGAGGCGTATGGCGCCGTCTATCACTACAGGAACATCCCGGGCGCAAAGGGATTGGCTGACGGAGTGATGAACTGTAAGGTGTACCGCAAGAAGACCGGCACCTGCAAGGGCTACAAGGACGCCGAAACGCCTGCCATCTACGACCTTGAACTGTCGCTGCGTATGAGCCTTATACACGGCATGAACACCTGCGGCGACATCTACGCTTACTGGGGCGGCGGCTTCGAGATGGTTGGCACATCCAAGAGCGACGACCCGAATGTGACAAACCGCAACAAGGTGAACTACATAGACCTCTACATCGAGCCGAACCAGGCTAAATGGCTGAACGAGACATCGTACGCGAAGAACAACCTCGGCACGTTCGGCTTCGAGGCGGTCTATGCCAAGCTTGGTACGATAGGCCCGCCGGTTCCAAACAGCGGCTACATGAAGAAAAGATTCGGATTCACACCGTTTACTACAGAATCGGGCGGGAATCTTGCCAGTTGGCAGTGTTGTTTCGGTGACACAAATACATACTGGTCTGGCACGATTGACCAACGCCTCCGTATAGCCTTGCGGCTTCGTGGCTGTGCGCTTGATGCGCCTTGTTCGCGCCGCTTTCTGTCTGCTTCCCTTTCGGCGGCTTTTTCGTTTCTGTCCTCTGGCGGTTCTGCCCAGTGCCGAATTGTGCAATAAGGCGCAGCCAAGTGCAACTTGGGGCATCCCAGTGCAACTGGGTGCCCCTTCGAGAGTTAGGAATTAGGACTTAGGAATTAAGAGCATATAGAAATGGATCAAGACAAGATATTTCCTCAAAAGCGGGACAAGCCCGACATGAGGGTCGTGGCCGCTGAAGCCTGTATGAGAGGTGATGCCATTCGCCTTGACGATGGCTAAAGAGGTAGGCGTTTCCGAGCCTTGCGGCTTCGTGGCTGTGCGCTTGATGCGCATTGTTCGCGCCGCTATCTGTCTGCTTCCCTTTCGGCGGCTTTTTCGTTTCTGTCCTCTGGCGGTTCTGCC
>ERZ1034878.674-NODE-674-length-14646-cov-5.323076_pt1 | contig 14646 bp, 4 predicted proteins | sample MGYA00520593_ERZ1034878 | MGnify/ENA primary metagenome ERZ1034878 (study PRJEB33766, sample SAMN09781724) | gut metagenome | biome: gut microbiome | host: Homo sapiens | place: Madagascar | study: EMG produced TPA metagenomics assembly of the PRJNA485056 data set...
TCCTTGTCTGCGCCTTCGGCTCTGTCGGCGTTGACGTCGACGCCGTTGCCGATGTCAACGGCTTTTTGCTCGTGCTGCGTCTGATCGGAATCATCAACAGCAGCGAAGGCACCAATGGGAAGCGTCATCGATATTGCCATCGCGAGCGACAGAGCACAAGCAATAGCTTTCGATTCGTAGATTCTCATTAGAAAACTCCTACCTTCCATTTATTCATGATCAAACTAGTATTTCACTTTCAGCTGGTTTTTTGGGCATATCTAGTCTCAGTTGTGAGCGAACGGCCTGTTTGAACCGTTAACGCATCTTTGGTAAAGAGATTGCTTTGCATAGAGAAAAGATTCGTCTTTGAAGATGAGTTACATGCCGTCGACATACATCAAAAGTTGGGCCCTTCGCCATAATTCTGTTGCATTTATTCGCAGCACCTAGCAGGATAATCTGCTCAAATTCTGCTCATGCATTTCGGGAACAAAAAAGCAGGCCAGAAGCTTTTAGGCTTCTGGCCTGCGAAAATGCTTGGTCGCGGGGGCTGGATTTGAACCAACGACCTCCGGGTTATGAGCCCGGCGAGCTACCAGACTGCTCCACCCCGCACGATCAATCGCTCTATGCGACTTGATCCATTATAGGGAGATGCCTCGCTTAACGCAATTGAAATGTTCTGCCTTCAAATTTTCGTCACATTTTACGTTTCGGTAGGTCGAGGGCATCTCCAGACGAATGGCACAACGCGGTTTTCACGCATGCGCCAACAGCGCAAAACAGGCAGCCGGATTACTCCAGCGGCCCGCTGCCTGCAGCTTCATTTGCCTGCATTGTTCCTTTTGCGCGTACTACTTCTTATGGTTGCGTCCCTTCCCGCGAGCAAGCCCCGCAATGGTCATTGTCAGGCCGACAACCGCGGCAAGCACCACCGCCAACGTCAACGCAGCATCGCCCGTCTTCGCTGTCGTGGAAACCAATACGTCACCCGAAGTACCACTTGGAACACTCCCCACACTCGGCGGAACAACGCGCCTGGCATTAGGGTCGGCATCGCCATCAGAGTCCAACGGCTTATCGCCTGCATCCGAACCCATCTCATCGTTAGCTGAGTTATCGGGCGCAACTACGCACCTATTGGTGAACGTGAAGGCGTTGGATGCGGTAAAGGGGGATTCCAAGCATACAACAGTGAGCTTCCCTTTCCCATCATCGGTGACCTTGAACCTCACCGTTTTCGTTTCGGGATCATTCACCACACCCGGCACCGATCCTCTTTCGGTGATTTTGTATTTGAACACATGGGAGCGAGACCATCCTGCTTTTTCCGCAGAATCAGAATCAACATCCAGGGCTTTATTCAGATCTTGGAGGGAAAACGTTATGAACCCAAACTCGATTCGGCCCCATTGCCCATTTCCGGCATCCGTCGATTCGGGCATGGGTGCTGCTATATCCTTTGTCGATATAGCGAATCGAAACTTTCCCTCGATATCAACAAGCGAGGCTCCTTCTTCCACCTGCAAATCCTTCGTTCCCGCCAAAAACACAGTGACGGGCTCTCCTGTGGAATACGTATTATCGAAGCGCAGTTCGTTCGCCGTCTGGAAGCTTGCCGAAAGCGCCCCGTTCCCCTCATCTTTAACCGTTACAACCAAAGAAACAGGGGCGGTATGCGGCGTTACGCCCACATCGCTCAATCCGCTGGTCTTCTCATGCACCAGGTAGTACACAATCCAGGCCGGAACGCCATCTATCGTTGTTTTCTCGGCAATACCGTTTTGAGCCAATTCATCGAGCGAAGCAACAGTAAAACTCAACTTGCCGAAATCAATTGTTCCATCGGCTTCATTTTTCGCCGAAAGCAAATCATCGCGGCCATTTGCGTACTTCACGCCAAAGTCGAACTCGCCCGCATGGAGTGGACGCCCATCGATTTTCACGGTACCCACAATTGCATCGGTTTCACACGATGCTTCGTTTGCATTGGCAGCAGAAGCATTTTCGCTATCCGCAAATGCAAAGCTTCCGCTAAAACACACGCACAAAAGAGCAAAAACCATTGCCAGTATCAACTGCATCCGCTTCATTTTCCGCATTCCAATCTTTCGTACGGCCTAGCAGACAAGGCTTTTATGCGATGGTCTAGCCCGATAGGCGAAACAATGCTTTATTCATTATCCCATGAAATGGCATAAGTGCCAAAGTATTGGGTTAAAACCCGTTGTTTTTGGATTAAAGACCAATTTTGAGCTGCAAACAGAAGTAAAGCGGGAGGGGTGGCATCAGCGCACACCGCAAAAAAAGAAATCCCCTGGGCCATAAGGAACCAAGGGATTTCTAGGCATCCAAAGGGGCGTCCACTTTGGACGGAGAATCTTATTCGTGGATATTAGACCCAAACAAATAACTTCCGGGTTATGACCCCGGCACCTTTTCCTGCCCAGCAAAAAGCCTCGCTCGCGATCGATCACGCGAGCGAGGCTCTATCATTGTGCGCTATGGCTAAGTGGGAAAACAGTACCTGTCCCTATATCCCCACTACCTCTTAGCGTGCTTGCCATTCTTGCGACGGGAAACCACGGCCACAGCAGCAGCCGCAGCAGCCACCGCAGCAGCCACGCCAGCAATCACCAGCAAGTAATCGCCGGTCTTAGCAGAACCGGAAACAAGCGCCTCAACAACGGAGGCAGGGCCATCGCCAGGAGATGCCGGGGCTTCAGGTGCGTTGTACGTATTGGTGAACACGGGGGCATTTCCACCCTCGTAAGCTACCGTAGCAACCAGGCTGCCTTCGCCGTTATCTTCAACGGTAACGGTAACCGCGTACTCCGATTCGTCGTACGTCACATCAGATTCGTCACCCTTCACTTCCGCAATGGTGTACTGGTACGTACCCGCCTCGCCATACTGGATGGCCGGGAACACTACCATACCGTTCGCATCATTGGTTGCGGTAACCTGCTTGCCGCCTTCGTCCGTAAGAACGAAGGTGAACTCTTCGGCATCAAGGCTCTTGCCATTGAGCACCTTCGAGGCACCCAGCGTCACCGAGGTAGCTGCCGGTGTGTACGAATTGGTGAACCCAACCGTATTCGCATCGCTGTCCACCTTGTGAGCCACCGACAGCGTGCCGTCCCCATTGTCGGTTACAGTCGTGGTAACGGCGAATGTGCTGCCGTCATACTGAACGCCCGCCTTCTGGCTGCCGCCACCTACTTCGCACAACGTGTAGTTATAGGTACCCGGCTTGGTGTAGGTAATCGAGCTCAGCGTCACCTTGCCCGAAGCGTCATTGGTGCCCGTTGCCACCACCTTGGTGCCGTCGAGCAGCTGGAACTCAAATTCACCTGCTTTCATATCGCGACCCGTAAGGTTCTTCGTTACCGTAACCTGATCGGTCACGCTGGAGTCAACCGGCTGTACTGAATACGTATTGGTGAACGTGAACGCCGGGTCGGAAGCAGCACCCTGGCGCTCCACCGTCAGTTTTCCGTTGCCGTAGTCGGTCACCTTGAAGCTCACGGTCTTCGTCTCGGTGTCGTTGGTTACGCCATCGGCAGAGCCGCTTTCCGTCACCTTGTAGGTGAAGGTATGCGAACGGACAACGCCAGCCCTGGTGGCAGGCTCATCGCTTTGAGCAGATGCCTGGTCGGCATCTTCGGCGCCAGCAACCTTATTTGCAGCCGTCGAAACGGAAGCTGCGCCCGTGCCTTCACCCGTCACTACTGCAGCGCCCTGGCCCTGCTCGGTGCCATCAGAAGCTGCCGCGTTGCCCTGCTCTTCGCTATCGGCACCTGCAGCACTTCCCTGATCGGACGTACTCTGGCCAGCAGCACCGGTGGCAGCCTCCTCGCTGGAAGCTCCCTTCGTTTCATCGTCGGCATCAGCTGCACGCGTGCCGTTCGAACCCAACGCCTTGTTCAGGTCATCGAGCGTAAATTTGATACTGCCGAAATCAACGTTGCCGTTGGCATCGTTGGTTGCTGTAGTGCTCTGAGGCATAGGAGCCGCTGGATCGTCGGACGTTACCGTGAAGGTGAACTTGCCCTCAATGCTTGCGGGGGTCAAGCCCTCGCCGGCCTTCAGGATCTTGCTGCCGGAAAGGCCCATCTCAATCGGACCGCCTGTGGAGTACACGTTCTCGAACACCAGGCCGTTGCCCGTATCAGCCGTTGCGGCAAGTGTTCCGTCACCGTTATCCACAACCATCACCGTGAACACAATCGGCTGCGTCTGAGCGGAAACGCCACCAGGCAAGACATCGGTTTTTTCGTAAGCTACGTAATCAATCTTCCACGCAGGCTTACCGTCCTTCACCGTCTTTACGGCATGGCCATCCGCTACCAGCTTGGCAAGGCCTTCGGTGGTGTATTTGATGCTGCCAAAATCAACGTTGCCACTGGCGTCGTTGGTTGCCGCAGCCACATCTTCAATGCCGCTAAAGTATTTCAGCGCAAAATCGAACTCGCCGTCAGTCAGGCTACGGCCAGTCAGGCTCTTGGTAGCAGTAATGCCAACTTCACCCGAGGCTGCATAGCTGTTGTTGAACGGTACAACTGCCTTTTCCTGTGGGGTGGCGGCGTTGCTGCTGTACACATAGGTCTTGTCGCCATCGGGACCACCGGAAACAACCGTGGTTGCCTTCAGCGTGCCATTTGCGGTATCGCCCTCAACGGTAATCGTTACCGTGCGTTCTGCCGTGTCGTAGGTGTAGCCATTAGGCGCCGTGCCTTGCTCGACCACCTTATAGCTGTAGGTTTTACCTGCGTCTCGCTGCGTTAGCACTACATCGCCAGTCAACGCAGACTTCGTAACCTGCACTCCATCGTTAGCCGCAGGCATCGAAACCTCACGGCCGCCCTCTGGCAAGCCGAGCAGGCCTGCCGACGCCTCGTCATCGGTCGTGATCTTAATGATGAACTGACCATCAGTCATATCGCGACCAGTCAGCGTCTTGGCAAGGTTCAAGCCACCCGCTGCCGTATAGTTCAACTCAGCGGAATAGCGGTTCACAAACGTGCCATTCTGCGTGGTGGCAGACGCAACCAGCTTGCCCTGGCCATTGTCGCTTACCGTCACCTCGATAACGGCTTTATTGTCGCTGTACTGAATACCAGGCAGATTACCGGCGTTTTCAGTTACCTCGTAGGTAAAGGTGCGCTTATGACCAGGAGCATCCTTCACCATATCGGACGTAAACTCAATCTGGCCAAAGTCGAACGATACCGAATCGCCATCCTTCGAATTGGGCGACTTCACCGTTGCGGAAGACACTTCGTTACCATCGCGCTTAGGCATCGGCGCGCCGTCAAGCGCGGTGATGGTGAAGTCGAAGGAATCGCTGTTAAGCCAGTCGCGGCCCTGCAGGATCTTGTTCAGCTGAGCATTTGCCGTATCGAACGAAACATTCTGAGCGCGGTACTTGTTGGCGAAGGAAACTACGTTGGCTTCCTGGCCGTCGACCTTGGTGGTTGTCGTCAGCTGGCCGTTGCCGTCGTCGGCAACATCGATGGTCACAACATGGTTTGCCCCGTCGTAGCACAGGCCTGTAGCCTCAACGCACCAAAGCCCTGTTGACTGGTCCTGAACTGCTCCATTGGGAATTTCTTCCTTAACCGTGAACTCGAAGTGCTTACCATTGTCCGCCTGAGTGAACGTGTGTCCCGAAAGCTTTGTCATCACATCGGCAATGCCCTCGGCGCGATCATTCGGGTTGGTGAGCTGCTTGTTGCTGTCAGCAAGAAGTGCCGCAGAAGCAGGGTCTTTGCCTTCAATAACGAAGTTGAATTCTCCAGCCTTCATGTCGCGGCCGGTCAAAGTCTTTTCGACCTGAATACCGTTATATGTGCTGCTCGTTGCGTACTTGTTGGTGAACGCTACCTCATCTTGCGGATTAACAACCTCGGCCTTGAGCGAACCGGTATGGTCGTCGGTCACCTTCACCTTCACCGTCTTGGTGCTGCGATCGAACTGCATGCCCTTTTCGTCGGTAGCAGGAACAGCCTCACCCTTCCACGTGGTCTCATTCACGTTGAAGGTGTATTCGCCCGGCTTAGTAAAGCTCATCCCATCGAAGGCAAAGCCGGTCGCAACGCCGTCTTTCGCACCCGATACGGTTGCCGCACCGGGCAGCGTCACAGCGCCCGACGCCACCGCACTCTGCGTAGCATCGTCTGCAGCAGAAAGCTCGAATCCGAAGGTTTCGTTAGCTGCCATGTCGCGGCCCGTCAAAGTCTTGGAGCCGTCAATGACAGCCGTCGCAGCGGCGGGCGCATAGCTGTTGCTGAAGCGGAACATGGGCGTATTGCCTTCGCCCGGGGCAGCGGCGAGGAGATTGTTGCTGTACTTGGTGTCCAACACAAGCGTACCGTTGTCGTTCTTAAGAGTTACCTCGACAGTCCAAATTGTCGGGTCATATGTTACGCCTGCTGAGTCAAAGTTCGGGTCAGCGAGGGCATCCTCCACGGAGCGCCACTTATCGCCAACCTTTACTACTTCTATGATCTTGTAGGTGAACGTCTTTTCGCTCTGACCTGTGCCCAAGTTGTCGAAAGTGAACGTTGCCTGCGGGAACAGAATGGTGCCGTCCGCTTCCACGGAGGTTACTGCGCCGTACCATTTCACGCCATTGCGTTCGTCCTCAATCTTCTGTTCGCCTTGGAGCTGGGGCAAGGGAGCATTGGGGTCGTTCGTGCAGGCAATTACATGGAACATGCCCGCTTCAAGCGGACGGGAACCAGTAGCATCCGTGTACAGCTTTCCACCGCTTGGGCTCCACTTCACCACCTGGGTGTCGTATTCGTTTACGAACTTCGCGACAGTAGCATCTTCGGGGTTGTCCAGCTTTACACCATCGTCGTCATATTTCTTGGTCAGCTTGGGAGTAATCGTCAGCGTGCCGTTGTGGCCTTCATCGGTAACGGTCACAACAACCTCATACAGCGCTTTCGATGCACTCACGCCAGGATTAAATACGCTGAGTTCTTTCGATTCACGAATCTCGTAGGTGTATACACCAGGCTTGGTGTACGTAATGTCACCAAAGCTAAACGAAACCGGAGTATCAGCCGGAGCTCCATCGGGCTGGGTTACCTCAACGGTTGCTCTACCGGCCCCACCAGGCATAGGAACATCAACGGAGCCTTCGGGTGCTTCCAGAAGGAATGTGAATTTATCGGTGCTCTTCCAGCTGCGGCCTGTAAGCACCTTTTCGCCCTTAAGAACCTGCTCGCCCGAAAGCGTGCCCGATGCCTTATACGTATTCACAACCTTTGCCTGCGCGGTTTCTCCTGCCGCGATTGCTCCTTCAAGGTTCGTTCCGCTCTGGTCGAATCCGGAACGCTCGGTTTCGCCGACCGTGTAGTTCCAGCCAGCGGTAAGGCCGTAGATGCACAGCGTCTCGTCGGCCTTCAAGCTATGCTGTGCCTTGCCATCGCCATCGAATGTCAGGGTGAACGCATCGCCCTGCTGCTCTCCGTTGGCGTTCTTCACAACGGCGTTGAATGCCTTGTTCGCAGCCTCTGGCACAGCTACGGTGAACTCGAACGATTCGCTTGCAAATTCATCTGCGCTGTATCCATCGGGAACCTGGAGCTGCTTCGTTACCGCAAGCGCGCCAGGAAGGTCGACGGAAAGCTTGCCATTGTTGCCAAGATAGGAAGCGATCTGGCCCACGGAAGCCCATTTCGGATTCAGTACGTCTTCCGCCGTTTCTGTAACGTTTTTGTCTTTCTCCTTATAAAGGCTATTGATGAAGGTCGCCTCGCGCGAGCCCGCCTTGAAGTACGCACCGCTGCCATCGGAGCCAATGGAGCCTTCAACGGATTCAGCATCGCCGCCCTTGAAGCTGATGGGCTGAGTTACTTCCTCAACCGCACCGGAAAGGGAGCCTGCATTCTTCATCTTGTAATACGTGTGCTGATACCAATAGGTGGTTCCCTCATCTATGCGCGTAGCGCGCTGAGTGCAGGCCTCATCGGTATAGATCGGCGTGTCTTTCGTAAAGTAGTAGAAGCTGTTGTCGCTTGAAGGCTCGAACCCTGCCGTGGTGCTGCCAAGATAACCCGGGTTCCAGTCGTTGTTGTAGAATGCGACCTTTCCGTCTGCGGAATTCGCCTGCAGATACGCTTCCATAGTTTCATCGGGGTTTGCGAGCAGGTCTTCAACCCCAAGCTTGAGGCTCGAGGTGTAAACAATGTTGATAGGCTTCTGCTCGGAAACGGTCATGGTCATATCGTCGCGATTGACGTTGAAGTTCCACAACGGGATAAGCGCTGCAGGGATCTTCGCCTGGATGGTATCCCCTTCGGCGGGGTTATTAGACCTCGTCACCTTGATCACAAGGTTGCTCAGGTCAACGCTCTTGCCGTTGAGCTCAACCGTGCCATTGAAGGTATAGGTGTCCACGTTGCCTTCGGTTGTTTTCTGGGGGTTGGTAAACGTTTTCCCACTGAAGGTAACGGCGCTGAAATTGTCCACCTGCATATAGGAGCCCAGCTTGTCATCGAATGTGATATGGCCGCTCTGATGCTCAGCACCTTCGGTGGTCTGAGTCGGATAGCCCGATCCCTTGTTGATCTCAGAGAAAATGCCGTCAAATACCTGCTTCAACTCATCGGCGTTGGAAGCCGACTTGTAGTAGTTAGAACCCTCGGGACGGTCGCCGAAGTCCCAGTTCCAACTACTCCACCATCCGCCGCTCTCAGTGTAGGTAGCTTTGGGGTAGTTGCTGGAAACAGCGTGCATGAACTTGTTTTCCTTGGTGGTGTTATTGGCGGTCGGATCGGCGGAGGGGTTCACGCCATCGAAGATGCCGACGGTATAAACCGTCGCACCTGCATCCTTCATATCCTTTGCCGCAGATACCGCGCTACCGGCAACCGAATCGTCAAAATCGTTATAGTCGGTTGGCGAACCATCGGTGAAGAAGATAACGATCTTCTTGGCTTCCTCGCGGTTCGAGGTCTGACCCTGGGCAAGCTGCAAGCCGTTATCGGCGGCCGTGGCGCCTGCCGGGTTGATGGAGTCGATCGTGTCCGTAAAGACAGATTGGGTCGTATTGTTGCAGGGAGACATGGTTTTCATAACCTGACTGTAGTTGTAGGTGTACCCGCCACTGCGATACGTGTCGTTGCCTACTGCAGCTGTCTTATTGCCCGCGAATTTCACGATGGAGACCTGATGCTGCTTCGATTCGTCAGAGATCCCCTTGTTCTGATCGGCAATCTCGCCAATAAAGCCATTTGCGGCACTCTTCAGCGCATCGATGCGCTTCGTGCCGTCGCTCATGTTGTCGTCCATCGAACCCGAGGCATCGAGCACTAACACGATGTCGAGCGGGGTGGTCGACGTAGACGCCACGTTCGAAGTACCAGAAAGGGCAGAAAGCACCGTTACGAATGCGGAGTTATCGCATTTGACAACGTTCCCGTCGCTCGTGGTTACAGAATCTGCCGACACGGTTTTATCCGTCCATATTCGGCCGATACTCGAGGTGTTGGCTCCGAGGCCGCTTGATCCGTCGGTACCAGTAAGAGCCGCCCAATCGTTCATGGTAGAAGGATCAACCGACGCAGTTCCGTTCCGCTCTTGACCCCCCCCCATTTTCATCATTTGCAAAAGCGAAGCTGCTGCCCAAACATACAAGGGCTAGCGCCAAGGCCATTGCCAGCAACGGTCGTATTCGCTTCATCGTTGGACCCCTCTCTCAAATCGGTAAATGAACCTCTGCATGGCATGCAACCCTTCGCACCGTCAATCCCCATCGGTCAAACCGCTCGTGCACCGACGAAAAGCCAACCAGGCAAGGTGTTCAGTTGCATACACACTTAGTTGTCGCAGACTCACAACACATTGGGTACGTTCGTAAATACGTACCCAATGTGTTTATAACACAAAAATACCAGAACACGAGCACGTTCTGGCTCACGTACCAATCTATTGGGATCAGCGTCCATTTATTTCAGAAAGAGGATAAAGAAAGGGAAGAAACGGACTCTCCCGAACCCTAATTCGAGCCAGAGCGCGGCTTCGCCGCTCGATCGGTGCAACCCTACAGCTCCGAGGCGGAAGCGGCTTCCTGCGCCGCACGCAAAGCGCGCTTGTCCAAGAAACTTTGCGTAAGGTAGCCCGCAATGAAAACGGAGCATACGGTTGGCACCACGAAGAAAAGATACGGGATATAGCAAATAGCGGTAAGAACGAGCGTTCCTATCACGCCCGCGCCCAAAGGCGCCATGCCCTCGAACAAGCGACGTCCCAGCACGTAGCCGGCAAACGGGATGGAAAACATCCACAGCACTGCAATGAAGATGAATATCAACGCAGAAATAGGAGCCGTAACAAGCGGGAACAGCAGGAAAAGGCCCAGCAGGGGCAGCACGAAAAACTCCGCGAAACCCAACACGAACATGCGCGGAAGCTTCGTTTCCGTAAGCTTGACGGCGCCTTCCATCGCACCCTTAATCAGGAAGAAGAACAACAGCAGCAACAAGACGTGAGCCATGCACGAAAACAGCAACGGCCCAATCACCGAAAACAGGTTCTGTTCCGATCCTTCGGAAACGGTAGAAACCAAGGCGTCGTCAACATAGCTTACGCTGGGGACGTTGGCGCCTTCCTCAATGGTAACCTGCGCATTGTTCGGCACACGCAGCGTGCCGCCCACCGTAGTGCCTCGCGAAACGTTAACCGTGCTTGCGGAAATGCTCACGTCACCTGCATAGGAGCCAGCTATGTTCACCGTGCCCGCAGCAAAAGCAGCGCCCTGATAGGTTCCCGATACACTCACATTCGAACCAGCAGCATACACGCCACCTGCGGAAACATCGGATGCAATAGACACATTCTGCCCAGCAACGGTGATGTTGTTCCCAACCGTCGTCGAAGAAACGTTCACGGTCTGGCCTGCCGCACGCAAGCTACCGTGAATAGTAGAAGAAACCACGTTCAACGTGCTGCCAGCCAGCAAAGCGCTGCCGCCGGTTTCGCCGCCTACTTCAAGGCCCCTTGCGTTCAACGTGTCTCCTGCCCAGTACAGGTCGCACCCAACAGTAAGGTTCAGCGCATCGCGCTCCATAAGGAAAGCATTGCCCGTATAGGAGTCAACGTAGCTCGTGCTTTCCGCCGTTCCCTTGTCGAACGCCGAATTGGCTGCAAATGCCACGGCGGGCATGCAGAGCACTAAAGCAAGTGCGGCAACAACAACCAGCAGCTTTTTTCGCATGGCAAAAACTCTACCCCTCGGTGGTAACCGTTACTTCATCGATTGCGATGGACTGCAGGTACTCCTTGTCCAGGATGCAGCCGAGTCCGACGGGGTTCTTGGGTGCGTTCAGCACCAGTTCACCGTGTTTAAGCTCCAGCGGAGGAAGGGCGGTATCGTGAGCGAAGTATGCCGAATAATCCGAAACATCGGGCGGCAAATCCATACCCGGCAAGGTTGCGAAAGCCGCATGCATGCGCTTCGAAACGCCCGTATCAAACATGCCGCCCATCCAAACCGTTTTGCCAAGGCTGCGCATCCAGTGATAGAAGTCGAGCGTGGGTTGAATGCCACCGAACTTCGCAATTTTCAAAGCGTAGCAACGAAGGTTGTCCAGCCCCATGGCCGCTTCCATATCGCTTGCGGTTACCACCGATTCGTCCAGGCACACCATGGTTTTCAGTTCATCCTGCAGCAGCGAAAGGCGCACGAATAGATTGCGCTCGCCGCTGTTGGGAACGTAATTCGGGTTGTAGGGTTCCTCGATGCATGCAGGATTCAATGCATCGAGCTTGCACAGCACGTCCAAGTACGATTCATCGAACGACTGGTTGGCATCGAGCATCAGCGTTAAGTCGGGGTGATCGGCGCGCACAGCGGCCACGCATTCGAGCGCAGTTTCCGGCTCGATCTTCATCTTTACGCGGGTGTATCCTTGAGCCACCAGGCTATTTACCGCCGCGCGCACGTCTTCAACAGGGGCAATGCCCACCACGGCGCCACCCAAAATCTTCTCGGCGTTCGAGCCGCCAATCATCTTCGAAAGCGGCTGGCCAACGATCTTGCCGTACAGGTCCCAGATGGCGGGCTCCACTGCGGCTTTCGCCATGGGATACTTTGCCAAACCAGGGAACGTGGCAAGCGAAGCGGACACTTCGCTGGGATGCAGATAGCGCTCACCCAGCACCACAGGGGCAATGGAATCGCGCACTACGGCGTAATCTTCTGCGATGGTTTCGGGCAAATACCAATTGGTGGCAAAGGAAACGCACTCGGAAATGCCCGTGCGCCCAGCCCAGTCTTCCACTTCCACAAAGAACGATTCACGGAAATCGACGTTGCCCTTGGCCGTCTTCACAGGATGGGAGAAGGGCTGCTTCACGCGATGCAGGGTAAGCGACTTGATATCGATACGCTTGTCGTAGCGCTGCTTCAGCGCACGTCGGTCCACCTTGCCGGCGATGGTGCGTGGGAATTCATCCATCACCAAAATATGCTTGGGATGATGAAGCTTCGACATGCAACCATTCAGGTAATCGTGCACCATATGGGCGTATTCCTGCGGGCACGTTGCCGGACGAATGCAGCTCTGAGCAGGATCGATGCCAAATTCTTCTTCGTCGCGGGCAATGGCTTCGGCAGAATAATCGGCCTCGATGAACGCCACGGGGCGATACCCCCAGGTTTCGTCTGCGGTGCCGAACACATAGGCGTCCTTCACGCCGGGAATACCCAGCAGAACATCTTGGACTTCAGCTGGGTAGATGTTTTCGCCGCCCGAAATAATGAGATCTTCAGTACGCGCATACACACGCAAAAGACCGTTGCGGTCGATAGACGCCCTGTCTCCGGTAACGAAATAGCCATCGGCGCTCATTGCCTTGCGGGCATTCAGGTATCCCTCGAAGATGCCAGGACCCGCAACGTGCAGCTGGCCAATGCCATCGGCATCGGGGCTTACGATGCGAGCATCATAGCCGGGCAAAAGCTCCAGCCCGCCATCGAAACCGCGGGTTACCGGAGCCGCGGCAATGAAGCTGGAAGTTTCCGTCATGCCGTAGCTGGAATACAGGTTTGCCTTTGCACGCAAAGCCATGCGCAACGTCTTTTCGTTCAGCGCCGCACCGCCCAAAAGGATACATGCGTACTGCCCGATAACCCTATCGCGATCGCTTTCCAGCAAATCGGCCAGAATCTTATCCACTACAGAAATATGCGTAACGCGGAAGCTCAGCACGTCATTCAGCACTCGCACGGGATTGTAGCGCTCGTACACGATGAACGAGCCGCCGCTCAGAAGAGAGCGCACCATGATCTGGAAGCCGCCAATGTGGCACATAGGCAGGACCAGCTGCCATACGCTACGACCATCTTCCAATGCCAGAACGCGGTTTGCCGCGGTAGCGGCACCAATGATGCAGTTCCATGGCAAAAGCGTGGCCTTCGGGGTTCCCGAAGAACCCGATGTGAACATGACAATGCCCGCCTCTTGGCCATCCCATGCCCGCTCGCATTCGCGGGCGAACGCCTCGAACTGCGTGGCATGCGGCACAGAGCCTTCCGGCAAAGCGGCGAAATCGGCCAGGCCGTAGCCCGTCGCATCGATCATCAGGCGCTCAACCGCAGACTGTTCCAGCACATCGATGCCAGCTTCGCCCGTAGCGTTTTCCAGCTCCACGATGCGCAGCTTGCGCTCTTCGTAGGAAAGACGCGGATTCAGCAGCGCCAACGTGAAGCCGCCGTATGCCGCCGCCAAGGAAAGGATCACGATCTCGGCGCCGTTGTACAGATTGCACGCAAGCGTGGTGCCGCGACCGTAACCGTGCTTGGCAAGCTGCTGAGCCAGAGCCGCAGCAGCAAAGCGGGCACGGCGATAGCTAAACGTTACTGAGCGCGCATCCTTCTGCACGCAGAAGAACATCTGGCCGGCCTTGCGATAGGCCATTTCCGCCAATTGGGCAATCATTGCCGTCACATCCTTTATCAGGGAATTTCAGATCAGGGGAATTTTGGGAACTTGTCGAAGTCGGGCTTGCGCTTTTCCTTAAAGGCGTCGCGGCCTTCCTTCGCTTCGTCAGACGTGTAATACAGAAGCGTGGCGTCGCCTGCAAGCTGCTGCAAACCGGCATAGCCGTCGGTGGCAGCGTTGAATGATGCCTTCAGGAAGCGCAGGGCCGTAGGCGAAAGCTGGAGCATTTCCCTAGCCCAGGAAACGCACTCGGCTTCCAGCTCATCGAAGGGAACAACCTTGTTTACCAGGCCCATGTCCAGAGCCTCGGCTGCCGTGTACAGACGGCAAAGGTACCAAATCTCGCGAGCCTTCTTCTGCCCGACGATAGCAGCCAGATACGAAGCACCGTAGCCACCGTCGAAGCTGCCAACGCGCGGACCGGTCTGGCCGAACTTGGCGGTTTCCGCCGCAATGGAAAGGTCGCACAGGATATGAAGAACATGGCCGCCGCCAACAGCATAGCCGTTCACCATAGCAATAACGGGCTTGGGCACTACGCGGATAAGGCGCTGCAGATCAAGCACGTTCAGGCGCGGGATGTTGTCCTCGCCCACATAGCCGCCGTTGCCACGTACCTTCTGGTCGCCGCCGGAGCAGAATGCCTGGTCTTCGTCCTTGCCGTCATGGTTGGCGCCGGTAAGGATGATAACGCCCACTTCCTGGT
>ERZ1034878.676-NODE-676-length-14625-cov-10.023198_pt1 | contig 14625 bp, 19 predicted proteins | sample MGYA00520593_ERZ1034878 | MGnify/ENA primary metagenome ERZ1034878 (study PRJEB33766, sample SAMN09781724) | gut metagenome | biome: gut microbiome | host: Homo sapiens | place: Madagascar | study: EMG produced TPA metagenomics assembly of the PRJNA485056 data...
CGCTGGCCCTCGCTCACCCGCTGGGCCTGCCGGGCCAGTTTCACCCGCTGGCCCTTGCTTACCTGCGGGCCCTGCCGGGCCAGTTTCACCCGCTGGCCCTCGCTCACCCGCTGGGCCTGCCGGGCCAGTTTCACCCGCTGGCCCTCGCTCACCTGCGGGCCCTGCTGGGCCTTGCTCACCCGCTGGGCCTTGCAAACTACCCACGCTAACCCACGCATTTTTGTCAGTATCCCACAAATAAATAACATTACTGTCGGCACTTCCTACGGCGTAAGCGTCGCCCTCTGAGCCTGTCGGGTGCGCCGCTTCAAGTTCGGCCAATGTATCATATCTGCCCAGCACCTTAAAACTTGTACCATCTGCACCCGGGTCACCTTTAGGCCCTGCTGGGCCCGGTTCACCCGCTGGCCCTCGCTCACCTGCTGGCCCTGCTGGGCCCGGTTCACCCGCTGGCCCTCGCTCACCTGCTGGGCCTGCTGGGCCCGGTTCACCCGCTGGCCCTCGCTCACCTGCTGGGCCTGCTGGGCCCGGTTCACCCGCTGGCCCTCGCTCACCTGCCGGGCCTGCTGGGCCAGCAGGGCCAGTTTTGCCGATATTCGGAATTTTAAAATCAAAATTCAAATTATCAACGTCGCCGCTCACGTTTACAACCGCTTCACCCTCATCGATAGTTTCAGTAGTTGTATTGATTTTAACGAATCCGAAAAGGTTTTTCAGCCTGCACCCAATAGCGTTTAGAATCTCCAAAATAGTAAGCTTTTCACGGTTTACGCTATCCGGGCAATTGTTTTCACATGGAGAATCAAACACGCTGTAAATATCGGGTTTAATATCTCGGCATGTCAAATTTACAAGATAATCAGCAATGTCATGAATAATCATTTATTACACCTCTTATTTTCTGCCAACGCCACCGCCGCGGGATGTGCCGCCGCCCGTGCTGTAAGATGTTCCGCTAAACTCTACATAATATTTATGTCCGATATTATCAAAAATATGACCTAAACAAGCATTTAGTGCGTTTAGCATAGATTCGCTATAGAATGTATTATTGCAAGCCGCATATAGTGTTGTCAAATTTACGCTCCCGCCGTTAGGGTTAATCAAAATAATATCATAACCTGCGCCTGCTCCATGACTAATAGATACTGTTCTATCACTGTTTAGATACATACCCTGAGTGCTATGCGCAGTAAAACTAGTATTAGAATCAAGCCGAATACTACCACCACTATTTATTGACAATTGATGACCACTATAATTATATGTGCGAATGCCGTCATATTGATAAGCCGCCTGTACATCATCAGTACCGCCGCCACCTGCGCCATTATGACAAATAACTGCATTACTGTTATAAATGTCAAATCGGTTCGTAGAGAGTGCATATTGTGCCTTTGCATTGTCGTCATATATAGTAAGATTTGCACCGATATATATTTTACGATGATTAGAAGCGCTATAAGTATTTAAATAGCCCTTTGATAGAATAAGTCTAGCTGTGTCTTGACCTTCGGTTTTAATTGTAATTTTGTCGTAACATTCAATACTATTAGCAAAATTATTATAGCCTGTAATTCTATACTGGGGGTCTTGACCGCCAACAAAAGATTGCGTATCTCTGCCATTGTATTTATAAACGCTATAATAATTTGCTTCGGCATCAACGCCCATTTCATGGACCGTAATATTTTGACCGTTATAAACGCGGATACCGCCATTGTTTTGTATAATTGTGTTTATAATATCATTAGACCGCCAATAGGCCCACGTATCAAAATAAACGCCTGCTTTAAAGAACCAGTTATTATTTGTCTCGAATTTTCCGCGAATTTTCCACGTGTCATTAGTATCGGGGTTATTGATACCATTATACCAGATAGAGCGTGTTTTTCCGCTACCACCAAAAGCATAATTTCTAAATGCAATAGTACCATCATTAAAGGTGTCACCGTTAGTAACTCTGTAAAAATTCATTGTTGCGGCAGTATCACCCGCTGTTACTACAAATACGCGACTACTGCTGTTATTATCAACAGCGATTTGGCCCTTTACAGCGACGCTACCTCTTGCCGTGCTGTTAGTGGTGTGCGTCAAGTTAATTACCACACCTGCACCAAAATCAAATTTTAGTGCCCCTGTCATTGTATCGCCAGATTTTAGCACAAAATTATCTTTTACCCATTGTTGTGTTGCGTCGCCAGTGCCGCCACCGCTAATTTCCGCTAGTTCAAACTTTGTAATAATGTCAATCGGATACCACGCGCCAGCGTTTCGATATTCCTGTAATGTTATTGCATTGTTGGTTAACTGTACACGATAATCACGGTCGAACGAAAAATAATAGGTAATTGATTTATCTAGCGTATATGTGTTAGCGAATCCCTCATATACGCCACCGTCCTCAAATGTGACTTTTATTTCTTTTGCCATAATCAACACCAAATTCCCATAAATAAATCTTCACAATCATTATAGATATTATCTAAAATATTGCGCTGTGCTTCATAGTACATTCTTAGCATTTCGGATTTGTTGCCACGTGTATTATTTGCGGTGTGCTTTTCCGTTTCATTGCCGGAATTAGTTTCGGTGTGTGTCACGCTACTTTTTCCGCTATTTGTGCCCGCGGTTTCGTCAGTGCCGTTTACAGTGCTGTTGCTTTCTGTGTGGCCCTTTCCGGCGCTTGACATATAGGAATTATCGTTGAAATTAGTCAAATCGCCTTGGGGCAAATCACTTTGCTGGTTGTTATCATCCGCGGTACTTTGGGTCGTGCTTGTGGTTTTACCTTTAGTAGTGCTGTTACCGCTACTTTCGGTTGCGTCTGTACCGTTACTTGTTCCCGTTCTTTCTCTGGTAATACTTTCGTCGATAACCTCATTATAGAACGGGTCATAGTCTTTTGCATTAACTAGCAACAATTTATTATAATACGGCATAATCGTGTTAAGTTTATCCTCTAGCCGTAATATAAAATAATCTACTGTTTCAAGGCCAATTTCACGCATATAGAAATGCCGTATAAAATTCTGTTCAAATTCTGCCCGTTTTGTTTCGTCGTAAAATGGAAAATTAAAATTGAAAAATAACGGTGCGGCTTCGGTAATGACTTCACTAATGGGCGTTGTTTTGCCCGTTAGCATTTCACAAATCGTTCTTGTTGTCGTCGTAAAGTTCGCCATCTGTCAGACCCCCGTTCTCCATAATTTGGGAAAGTTGCAAATCACTACGGAATTTAACATCAATATTAGTTCCATAGATTTTATTAAATTCTTTACAGAACTGTTTACGGCTTGCCAATGGGCTTTGCCGCATGCTTTCCGTTTCGCCCATGTTCGCGGTTAGTTCTTCAGTGACTTGTCGCTCTGCCTTTTCGCTTGTGTTTGCTTCAATGCCTAAATAGGTAAGCGCTTCTTGATATACCTGCCGTTTCAATGTCTGCATTTTATCAGCAACAAACGGCGGCTTTAAGTCCATAACATTGATAGGCTTTTCACCGTTCAGCCCATAAAACTTTGTAGTAATAATAGCAGGTTCAAAGTTATCTACTTTGTTGAACATATTAGCAACGGTCAAGCGCTGGTTTTCACCGCAACTAATAATATAAGGGGTTTTCTGTACATTGATATTAACATCAATAGTACGGTCAATTTTCGTAAGTTTCCGGGCAAAGTACAGAACGGCGGGCAAATCCGGGCAACGACTGTAATTTGCGTAAAGCAAAGCCGCATCTGCTTTTGTTGGTTCTTCCCCTAGTGTGATAGTATACGGTGTCAAATTCTGTGCCATGTAGCCATTATACCCATATGCGTTTACTTTAGCAGGATAACCGAAAATGTCTAATACACTGTTATTAGTGCAAGGCATAATCAAAAAGCTGTTTAGTGCTGTATCTTTATAACCTACCATAAAGCCGTTAAAGAACAACACCTGTTCAATAAATTTTTCGTTGCAAGTCTCTGGCAAATTTAGCCACTCAAAACGACTAATTGCGATATTATACAGACGGTTAAACCATGTACTATAAGTAACGCTAGTAAAGTATTTTGCGTTTTCAATCCACGGCGGTTTTTGCATTTTTAACACCTCTTTTAAAGACTGTTGTTTAAACTATAATTGCCAACGTCGTTTGTATGCCAGAATGTAACGCCATTATTTAACATTGCTTTTAATGCCGTTTCTGCATATTCGGGGATATTGCCACTAACCTGTGCGCCGATTGTTTTTACATAGTTCCACGACGGCCGCCCGGTAATATTTGGGGCTTTGATTCTACAAACTTTATACCCAAACGCGGTAAAATATTCATCAATGATTTGTACATATTCTGGTAAAATCTGTTTAGAAACAATTCTGATAATTAGCTGTGTATCGTATGCAAGCTGTGCGACGCTTTGTGTACCTGCTACTGTTTGCGAATTCAAAGAGTGCGTGCGCAAATCCATAATATCTTGGCCAATTGCAACGCCAGCGGAAATAGCTTCATCTACATTGCCTGTTGCAACATTTGCGCCAATGTTTACGACCTGCCCAATTAAGCCAACGGCCAATTGTGGGCCATATTGCACAAGATAATTTTGGAAAGCATTTGCACCAAAACTTGCTGTTGGGTAGGCGCCAGTGGGTACAGAATTTTCAAGGGCAAAAGCGTTCGTTGCACTACTTTCTTTCTGATAGCCAACGGGGAAAACATAGCTACTACCGCCTGCATACTTTGGCTTTTTAAGTGCAAAAGTTGCTACGCCATCTGTAAACCATTCATATCGGTACGGCGTTTCGCTACCTGCCAAAACAAGCGTACTATAATTATACGGGTAACATAACAGCTTGTTATTTTTAGGTGTATAATCGCCAAACGCCGTCGGCCTTGCAATGGTATAATTCGCACTACTGCTTGCACTACTTGAATCAGTAAGGGCAAACATAGAAATCAAACTTTCTAGCTTGCCTTTACGCGTGTATAACTCTACAAGTCTACTTGCTTGCGCTCTGCTTGTAAGCGGGATTTTATAATATCCGCTAACTTCATTATCTGTTGCACCGGGTTCAATCGGTGAAAAACCTGCTTGCGTTATTTCATCAAATACCTGTGTAGCGTACATGTACCATTTATGCGGAATATAATTGTTACTGCTTGCCACGTTTACCGGGTCGCCCATAACGATATTTTCGGGCACCGTGTTAGCGCCGATTGTATCGTCGTTTACATGTTCCCGTTCAACATAAGACGGATTAACAGTAGTATCATAAAACCACGTCTGGAAAATATCATAATCGAAACTAATCAAGCATGTATTATCCGCTAAATACGTTACATCAGTAATAAAAGCATAAAACCATTTATTAGAATAGCCTGTATTTTTCCATGCAATATAGTTACAGTTTCGGTACTGGTCGGCCATGCCATCAACGCGAATTTGCTTTGATTTGCTAATATAACTGTATTGCGTTTTAGTGTAGGCGGCTTTACTTATAATGTATGTATTCGCCGCACTTGCGCTTGCAAACAATCTAACATGGGTATAATCACTATTCCACGGAATACCACGGCAAATATAAAGGCTTGTGTTTGGCGTCATTATTTCCACCTCATTATAAATATAGAGAATTGCGGGAATTGCACCCGCATAATACTTTTATTCTCATAAAGGCCCGGTTGCCCGGGCCAGTTATTAAGATACCGTAATATCGGCAGTACCCTTCTTAGTCGGGTCAAATACGCTAGTTGCCGTGACGGTATATTTGCCGCTTGCGTTTGCACCAAATGCAATAAAGCCGGTGTTTTCGTCAATCGTTACATTCGTAGTAGGCGAGATAGTGAATTTAGCGCCCTTGTTTGCAAAATCCGTACCACTGACAGTTGCAACAGCAACGATTCTATCCTGCGCCTTGGCAGTTGCAGGAGCATTAACAGTAACAGCAGTAATAGTCGGGGCCATGGTAGTAAAGCCAACAATAGGCGCGAACGGGGACGCGGAATAAATGCGCCAAACGTGATTGAATTCGTTCCAATACAGCAACGCCGCATTGTACTGTTCAGTAAACTGGTTCAGTACGTCGTACACCTGGAACCAATCGCGGCTCATAACCACAATACCAACGGTATTAAGTGCAGTCAAGTCGCCGTTGTTCGGCTTCGTGTACGTGGGGTCTTTTGCCAGCAGTTCATCAAGCCGGGCAAGTTCGCCATCATTAAAGCTGAACGAATCCACAAGCACGCGCTGGCCCATAAACTGCACCTTGTCCATGTTAAAGGCACTTGCCAGAACATCAACGTCAATACTTGCTTCATAATCAGCGGTCATGACAACGAAAATATCAGACGGCGACGGGATAAAGGTATTAACGCCAGCAATGTTATATTCCTTGCTCATGAACTGCATTTTGCCAGTAATGGCCTTAACCTTTTTAACTGCCGCCTTGCCGCTTGCTTCATCGTCTACCGCGCCAATAGTTGCCATTTTCACATTGCCCGGAATGAGGCTCTGCGCAATGGTGTATTTCATCATGATATATTCATCATATGCCGCGCCAGAATACAAGCTGTTGACAATACGGGCAATAAGGTCAGTCACACCATCAAGAGAAAGGAACGCCTGCCGCAAATTCTGTTCGCTCACAGTTGCTTTATAATACGTCTGCATGTTCAGCGCATGAAACGCGGATTTAATATCCGGGTTTTCACGCTTGAAAGCCTGTTCAGTTTCGTTAGTGCTATTCCAGTCATAAGCGTTAGCCTTTGCAATATCAACGAAAATTTCTTCAATCGTTTCGCCATATTCCAAAAGACCCTTTTTAGCAAACGCCAGCGGGTTAGAATAAAGTTTACTGGTAACGACCACACGTGCAATACGGTTGACCAATGCAGAAACAAATTCATTCATGCGCGGCTGAAATGCAAGAATCTGTTCACCAACGGCACGAATACTTTCCGTCGTGGCCTGTGCCTGGGGTACTGCCTGGTAATATTCGGCACTTGCATTATCGCGGATAGCGTTAAGAATACCGACGCTATTTGCATTAAGCTGGGATACAGTAGGTTTAATAGGCATAATAAAACACTCCTTTTATTTAAATAAAGAATCAAAAGAAACACGCTCGGGCGGGTTGATTTCGGGTGGTTTAGGCGGGTCTGGCTGGCCGGGGACTGCACCTAAAAAGCGTTCAACGTATTGTTTGCGCAATGCACTTTCATTTTCAACGGCGGCAAGGCGGGCCGCTTCTCGATTGTTACTTTCTGTAATAATTGCGTCGTTTTCGTCTAGCAAACGCGCGGCAAGCTGGCCTTGTGTTTCCGCGTCTGCTCCTGCATATTCTGTCAAGACTGCTTGCATTTCTTCACGGGTCATTTTTCGTTCACCTCGCTTTTAATCTGTAATTCATTCGCAAGAGCAACAAATTTTTCTTTATCTCCTGCACTAATATTATCAACAGCAAAACTATAAAGTTTTGTTGCACTTGCCTGTTTCTTATAACCGTTCAGCCCTGCGCGTTTAATAATATCGGGGTAGTCTCGGCGCATAAAGTTTTGGTCACATGCGGTACTATAAACGCCGTCAACGTGAACGGGTGCAAGGTAATTCGTACCGCCGCCATACTGCCAAATGCCCCAATCTTTTACATATTGCGGGCCCTGTTTATTATAGCGTGCAACCCATTTATCATAGGCCTTTAGCATGTTTACATCAAGTCTAGATTTGAACCCGCTAATGTCACTTGCGTAAATCATCGCATAGTAACCAGCGTTCTCAAGATACTTGCAAAACTCAATTGCGTTTTTGCTTGTTTCCGTTCTATAACCGTCGGGGCTTAGTTCAATATCGCATGCAATAGGCAAATCAAACTTTTTGCCCTTAATGAGGTCCAAAAAGTACGCCGCTTCTTTTGCACCTCGGCCTGCTTGATGAAACAAACCAGACGTATAAAAGTAAGTACCAACGTGCATACCAGCAGTTACGGCATCAGCATAGAACCGCTCAAAACATTCGTCGGGGTACAAGTAACCGTTTTTATTACCAAACCCCGCGCGAATCATCACGCCTGTAAATCCAGCTTTCTTAACTTTTCCAAAATCAATTGCGCCTTGCCATTTGCTAACATCAATGATTTTTTCCATAATTATCATCCTTTACTTGCTTTACCTTTTCAAACACATCAGATAGAGGGCCGATTAAATCGGGGTTAATTTCACCGATATTTTCAATAATGCTGGACAATTCCATTACAATGATATACAGTGTAATGAAACTAATAAAAGGAAAGTCAATTGCAATACCAATCATCGGTAAACCCAACTGCAAATAAAACATGACGGCAACAGCGGCAATCTCTGCAATTTTATGATAAAGGCCCTGCCGCATTACCTCGCTCTTGTACTCATGCTTGTAACATGCTTTGATAATTCCTGTAAAATAATCGCTAGCAATTGCAATCATGATTAAAGTCAACTGCGCTACTTTGATATTCATTTTAAACACCTTTTAACTTTACTATACATTATAATATTATATTTGTCAATATATTTAGCCGTGAATTTTAAATGTTGTATCCACCAGAACAGTGCCACCGGGGACGACTTTTGTTGTTAATTTTCCGTCAAATATTGCACCGTATTCAAAAGAATCAATTGAAACTTGCTGTTTTACGCTTTTTGTCATTCCTGCGCCTGTAACTGTCCAATCATTTAGTATAAAGTTGTCGCCACGTCCTATTATCATTTCTTCCATGTATAGCTTTGGTCTTAGATATTTTGCTTGCGTGAACGTGTTCTCGTGCTTAAATGCCCCTAGTCTATAATCGTCAACATCAAGTCCGGGTACGTCATGATCACCCAAAACATGCAAACTGTCTGTATCTGCATACATGAAGCGGTCAAAACATGATTGTGCGGCTCTGATAGTAACGTCACGTGCATATGCGGTACAGAAACAACCAACGGGAATATAAACGGGCTCGCGGTTTTCAATCTCACCCGGTAAATATGCAAGTCTGTTGTCTTTTAACGTGGGCCAGCGGCTTGCACAAATAGGGTTAGTTGCCATTTTGCCATAAAAGGAATTTAGCATTAGTTTTGCTAGTTGATACCGTGCATAATTCTTTTCTTGTTTTGCTTGCTGTTTCTGTTTATAAAAGTAGTCAATATATGTGTCAAATAATTTTTCACCTGCTTTATACATGTAACCATCAATGGGGCGATAATTGTAAACGTCGTACTGGTCAAAAAATAAAGCTAAATCAACGCTAGTTAAAGTTAGCGGTACACTATCATTAAGACTTTCTGTTACATATTCAGTAGGAACATAACCCGCTGTGTTTTTCATTTGTATTGTGGGCAAATGGTCTGGTTTTAGTTTGAAATCACAATAAAACCGCTGAAAATATAAAGGGTATTTATCATTCTTTTGATATTCACCTGTAAAATAAACGGGTTCACCATAGGGATAAACGTGCGGTGAATGTAGCGCAAAAGGATAAAGGCTGTTTACATCATATACGCGGCCCGCTCCAACTAGCTTATTTTTGTACTGTGGGGCAACATAGGTAAAGCCGCCTCTATATGCTTTACGCAAGTAACTGTCATTTTCGGGAATGGGAAAAGTATTTCTAAAACCCTTTTTACCGCCCATGCACTTTTCAACATAAAAATTAAAAGCGTTACTGCCTGCCGTTATTTTCTTGTAGCCGTCGTCGAATGTGGATTTTAAAGCTATTGCAACAATTAGCGCGTCATTTGTAATATAGTCTTTTTCTTCTTTTGTCAATTCGTGGCCCGGTTCTCTGTATGCTTTATAATCAATGTGAAGTTTTTGTACTGGTAATTTCCAGCCCTTTGCAATTGCATCAACACTATAAGGCAATATTTTTAAACTGTCGATTATTTCACATTTTGACTTAGGGCCAAAACATAAGCACATTGTATAATAAAAGCCCTTATCACTTATTAGTGTATTAAATTCGCATGTTTGTAATTCTTTCTTTTCTTTGTTCAACGTCCAGCCATTTTTTAATAAATAGTCTAGAATAAATGTGCCGTCAAACTTTAAGTTATGAAAATAGCACTTTCTATTATGCCCCCATAAAAAATCTATAAATGTACTTATGCTATTTCCGTATAAGCGTTTTGTATTATCATATATGTTTATAGCAACCCATGCCCAAACGCGGCAATCTTCCGGGTCTGTCGTCGTTTCAAAATCACACGACCATATATTACTTGTACGCATGGTTTAAATCTCATCTGGTAAATTATCAGAATAAATAATCATTTGCAAAGCATTTGCAATTTCGTTAACTTTTGCTTGCGCTCCAATTCCAGCGTCATATAGATAATCAAGGTCAAATATTGAGGGGTTATCGTCAATAAGTTTTGCCCATTGCTCATTAGTTAACTTTGCCAATGCGTCATAAACTAATGACCCGTTTGAAACATTAAAGCAACCTACCTTTACAAATGCCGCTAAATAATGGTCAAGGCGCAAAATAGGCGCTTCCGCTTGACCATACTTTTTATAGTAACGCTGTTCGCGTTCATATCTGCTTTGTACTTTTCCCAAAATTTCACGACTTGGAATATTACTGATTTTTGTTGGCTTTGCTTTTAATTCTTCAATACCGGGTATAATTTTATTTATTAACTCCTGATTGCTTGCGGTTGTTTTCTGTGCTTCTAATTTTGCAATTTCTTTTTTGTAACGCTGTCTTGCGGCTCTGTCTAGTCTGCTAATTGTGCGCCGTTCACCCTTTGTTGTAACAAATCTAAAGCCCTTTACTTTTGCACTTTCAAAATCTGCAATTTTCTTGTAATCGTTCAACCGTTTAATTTGCTGTCTTAGCTGTGCCGTATTTTCGCTTTGTGCCTTTAATTCCTGTACTGTTGCTTTTGGTGCTACTGTTTTGCCGCCTGATTTTAAATAACGTGTTCGCATCTGGTTATAACGGTTTACGGCAATAGACAATTCTTTTTCAGATAGTTTGCTAAATTTACGCGCCATTATAACACCCCCAATAAAATAAGGGCGGTAAACTTGCCCACATTCAATACAAGTTTACCGCCCTTTCTATTTATAACGCTTTATGCAATAGTAATGGTCAACACCTGGTTTTTACCGCTGGTAACAAGGCCGGGCACAATGGTAATCGGCTTATTCCACGTATCGGGCAGACCGTACATGCTAACAATGCGCTTAATGCTATTGTAAGCGCCCATAGAGCAACAACCGTAACTCTTGCCATCCTTATCAAAAATAATCATGCGCGGGGACAACTGCGTCTTGCCCTCAATGCTCTTGCCGTCCTCGTCCTTTGCCTCAAACTCAACAGGCTCAATGTAAAGGCCCGTCATTTCAATGGGCATGTTAATGCACTCACGCAAGGACGCATCAGCACGGTTAGTTGCATTGAAAATCTTCTTCTTTTCCTCGTCGGTGTTCATCGGGAGACTGCAATAACAACCGCCAAAAATGCTAGATTCCATCATGGTTGCGGGCGTTTCTTTGGGCACAAGATTCTGATTAAACATAATTGTTTCTTCCTTTCTTTACTGGCTAATTTCGGTAATGTTTGCGTACTGGTTTACGATTGCGTCGGGAATTTCAACGTCACATTTGGGATAGCTTACAGACTGAATAACGCCATAACCCGTCAACTTGCTTTTAGCAATTCGCCCGGCCACAATGTCAACGCTTTCAATCCAGTTGCCATCTTCCTGCTTTTCCAGAAATTCCACCTTAGTGCAAATTTTCTTGAACTTCATTGTGTTGTTCTCCTTTCGTTTGTATTTAAGGTTTTCTCAACCTCTGTATATATTATAATATAAATAAGGTAGAAAGTCAATAGGATTTTCAAAATTATTTGCTAAAAATTGCAAATTCTAGCAATGTCATAAAACATATCTTTTATTGCCAGACTTTCATAGAATAGACAGCCAGTATTATATGCAAACTTTGTTAATTCACCATGATAACCACGGCAGAACATTTTACCCGTCAATAAATTCGGCTTCATGTTTTCGGTCGTAAATGTGTAACTGCATGGACAATTAGGGTTATATTTTGTACTAACAAATAAACCGCCACTTTTGAAATTTACCCATACGCCGTATGTTTTACCATCGTAAACAAACGTATAAATTAAATCACCTTTGGGAAAATCCTTTACAACAAAGTCAAAATTATCAAGCAAAAAATCATTTTCAAAAGCATGCTTTGCATATGCACTATTAGCCATAATTTGGCCGAATTCGGTTGACTTTGCTTGTGCAGTAAATTCCTCATCGTTAATATGTAATGCGTAAATGTTTTTATTTTTAAATTCACCCTTGCTATTTAATTGCACATGGAAAAAATTGTAATAGGGATTGCTACTTGCAAAAGAGTTACCTATAAAAATAACCGGAACACGTTTTCTATTCGGGTCAGACGGGCGGGCTAACGTATCATACAACCGGGCAAATTCTTCGGGCTCATTTTTCAAATAGCGTTTGCCTTTACGCGGGTCAAGGAAAATTTCTTCAAAAATCATATAGCGCAAATTTGGCAAGTTCACGCCCTGTATACCTGCATCTGTTGACAGGCTGAAAAAATGACAAATAGGTTTAAACCCGTCGTCTGTTTCAATTCCCGCCATATTAGAACGGTATTTTATATCTAGATTATAATTAAACTTTGTGTTAATATCGTCAAAATACTTTTTATAGGCTTTTTGCGTTTCTGTTTTAGTACGGCGAATAACGCAAAATTCTGAGGTATTATCTTTTAAAAATAGGTTTAAACCATAATTGCGACAACCTGTTGTTTTGCCATCGCCCTTTGGGCCTGTTACAAAATTAAATAGTCTTTGTTTGTTTAATATATCTGTTGGGTCAAACCATGCCACTATTATGCACCCTTTCTATAAAAACAAATAGAGGTACACGCAACAACTAAACGGGAGTAACTAACTCATGCGCAATAGCTCTAATTAAAGAGTAGTTTCTATTAACGCGCGGTTCATTTGCTGTCGTGCCCTCTATAACTTTATTATAACTCTTTATTTGCTATTGTCAATAAAAGTATGCCCGTTTTCTTCTACTTTAATATAGATAGCGTAACTAATAATGAAATAACGCAAGTCAATAGCGCTAATATAGCGGTATACTTCACATTTAGCACTAAATACTTTTGTTTCTTCATGCTCATTTGGGAATGAGCCACGCTCTCTATATTTAATAATCAAAATATACATTATAGATTATACCTCTGTACCATTTGGCCATAACTTAAGCCTAACTTCTTTGCTTTACGGTTAATTTCTTCAATGCTTGTTTCTGAGTGCGGCTTTTTTGTTGAATTGTGAAGAAAATCTCTGCAATAATCACAATATAATTGATTACTTTTCAATGCTTCAAAAGGCAAACCGCATAGTCTGCAATGCTTAACCATGACTAAACCTCCAACACATAAAATAAACAACTAGAAAAATTACTGTAACATAAAGTGCAAATGCGTTGCACTGTGCAAATTCTGCAATATTGTCGCTAATAAGTATAGATACAATTTCATAACAGATAATACCGATAATTAGTAATAGCAATGTAAAGCACCGTCCTTTATACACATAAAAGTTACTGTTTTGCGTCCATAGTAGTTGATATTTTTCTGTTCCATTAGTTTAGGAATATTATCTATTGTTGATACTGCATACAACCTGTTAAATCGACTTAACAAGTGCCAAACATTGTAAATACTCATTTTCTTAACTCTCCGTTACTATCATACAATTGCACTTTAATGACTGATAAGTTTAACAAACATCTGCACAATTTAATATTATGGCAACCTTTACATAATGTGTATTTTGGCCCTGCTTCATCATGCGGGCATTTTGTAAAATGCCAATCGTCAATTAACATTTCAATTTCTTGTACTAATTCTGTCATTTCAAGTCTTTGACGCTTTTTCATTTGTTAACCACCTTTGCAAGTTCTTCAATCTTTGCACAAAGTTCGTTATATTTACATACTGTACAAGAATACGGCATGTTATTATCAGGGCATTTAGCCGTGCGCCATGTATCAATTAAAAATTTGGCCAATGCTATTATACTTTGCATTGTCGGTAAATCTTTGTTATTCATTTTGTTTTGCCTCTTTAATGCAAGTTAAAATTGCCCCGTCTTTCAATTCTGTTACAATCACCCTTACAAGGGCATCTTCTCTAGTATTAAATACATAGAGATTATCACCACGGACAAAATACAAATCATAAGTTTTCATTTTGTTAAATCCTTTCTGTTTTGCGTTTGTTTCTTTTAATGTATTCATTGTACCACAACGCACGGTAAATGTCAAGTAGTTTTTGCAAATAAAGTTGAAGAAATTTTATGGTACGATAAATCGGACTGTAAAGTAATTGTTGATAGATTTAAGTAATGGTTGTCACCGACATGGCAACCAACGGAACGACATGGAAACCAACGGAACGGCAACGCAACAGCAAGGCCGAGCGTCAGCGAGGCCGAACCGGAGCGCAAACGAAGTGAGCGCGACGCGATTCGATTTTAATTTTGTTGACACGTGATACGCCCGGCTCAGTGTTCATCGAGTCAAAATAATTTTGGGGGTACGATAAATGGGACTACCAAACC
>ERZ1034878.679-NODE-679-length-14585-cov-5.445492_pt1 | contig 14585 bp, 8 predicted proteins | sample MGYA00520593_ERZ1034878 | MGnify/ENA primary metagenome ERZ1034878 (study PRJEB33766, sample SAMN09781724) | gut metagenome | biome: gut microbiome | host: Homo sapiens | place: Madagascar | study: EMG produced TPA metagenomics assembly of the PRJNA485056 data set...
GTCCGGGTTCGCGGATCAGGGGGCGTGACAGGGCGATCAGGTCGGCGCAGCCGTCGTGGAGCGCCGCGTTGCAGGTTTCAAACCGGGTGAAGCCGCCGACGAGAATGACCGGAATGTCGATCCGGTTGCGGATTTTGCGGGCGATTTCGCGATAATAGGGAGGTTCTCCGGCGTTTCGGAGGCTGCCGAAGCCGGGACGGGAGGCGGGGATGCCGCCGGAGAGTTCGATCGCGTCCACGCCGCGTTCCTGAAGTTCTTCGCACACGCTGCCGCATTCGGCGGCGGTGAAGCCGCCGTCGGCGAAGTCGTCGGAATTGATTTTGACCAGGATTGGAAAGTCGCCGCCGACGGCGTTGCGGATGGAGGAGACGATTTCATAGAGCAGCCGGGCACGGTTGGCGAGCTCGCCGCCGTACCGGTCGGTACGTTTGTTATAGACCGGGGAGAGGAACTGACTGAGCAAATAGCCGTGAGCGGCGTGGATCTCGACGGCGTCGAATCCGGCTTCATGGGCGCGGACGGCGGCGGAGGTGAAAAGATCGACCAGTTCCGCGATGCTGGATAATGTCAGCTCGCGGCATGGCGGGCGTTTGGTTCCGGCTGCAAACGGCGACGGCCCTGCGGCGGTTTCGGCGTCGGCGGCGAGCCCGCCGGCGTGGGCGAGCTGCAGCGCGATTCTGCCGCCTGCGGCGTGAATCTGTTCGAGCGCGTGTTCCCACGGGACGACGCATTCGTCCCTTCCGGCGGCGGCCTGGTTGCGTCCGGCCCGGCCTCCGGGGGAGACGAAGGCGTGGCCGGAGATGATCAGCCCGATGCCGCCCCGGGCGAGTTCCGTGAGCTTTTCGGTCAGCGCGGGAGTGTACAGGCCGTCCTCGCCGCACAGCCCTTCATGGGTGGCGGAGCGGACGAAGCGGTTCGGCAGCACGAGCCGGTTGATCGTGACCGGCGCAAACAGTGATTCAGACATAAGACCTCTCTCCTCTTCATAACTCAAGGGGTCCGTACCGGCCGGAGGGCCGTCGGAGGCGGATACAAAAAAGAAAGCAGGCTTTATATTCTCGCGTGGACAAATGTACAATAAGCTCAAAAGAGAGCCCGATGCTTAAATTGTTCCGAGATTGACCTGCTTTCTGATATTCACTATATATCTAACTTGATTAAAGTCAAGGGGGCGAGGGTGAAATTTTTTTCGTTTTGGTTTAAAACCCGTTTTTTTTGTAAAAATGGCTGCTTTTTGATTTGAAAAATGCGGAATCGGCATTATTTTAATAACTCGTTGTCATCAGGTTTTATCAGGTGGGATGATAGCTCAGTCGGTAGAGCATCGCCCTTTTAAGGCGGTGGTCCCGGGTTCGAGTCCCGGTCATCTCACCATTTTTTCAGACATATTTGGTTGAGTTTAACATAAAGTCTCCGGTTCAGCGGCGCTGCATCGGGAGAAACGAGGGACAAAATGAGCAAGTTTTGTGAAATGTGCGGCAAGGGCAAGGCCCACGGCGGCTGCATCACCCGCAAGGGTTTGGCCAAGAAGGCCGGCGGCATCGGTATGCACGTGGTGAAGAACGTGAAGCGTACGTTCGAAGCGAACCTCCAGAATGTTCGAATTAACGAAGGCGGCACGGTCAAGACGGTCAAGATGTGCGTTCGCTGCATTCGTACCGGCAACTTCACCAAGGCGTAAGCTGCGCCGGAGATTCGGAAGTTGGATTGGCGGACGAGGTCTTTCTCGTCCGCTTTTTGTTTTTTCCGGGAGGAAAGGGACTGAACTATGCTTGGACTCGGTGACGGACAGACCGCCGCGGCGCTGATCGCCTGTATCGGCATTACCGTGATCGGCGTGATCTACGGCGCGGTCAACTGGAATTCCGGAGATTCCGACGGGGAAGTGCGGCGCCGGAAGCGCAGGCGCGCCGCCGCCCGGAGACGCCGGAAAAAGAAGAAACACAATCGGTAATTGCAAGGAACGATAATGGAACTGTTATCGATGCTCTCTCCCGCAGCCGCCGCGGTTCATGCGAATCCGGACAGCGGCATGAATACACTCGTGCTGGGGGCGCTGATCGCAATTTACATGCTGGGCATCGGCTATCTCGGCTACCGGGGGTTCCGCAAGACCAGAGGCAGTCAGGATTATCTGCTGGCCGGGCGTTCGGTCAACCCCTTCGTGATGGCGATGAGTTACGGCGCGGCGTTCATCAGCACCTCGGCGCTGGTCGGCTTCGGCGGGATCGCCGGGCAGTTCGGCATGGGGCTGATGTGGCTGGTTTTCATGAACATTGCGATCGGCATCGTAGGCGCTTTCATCTTTTTCGGACGCCGCACCCGCCGCATGGGGCTGGCGCTGGACGCCCACACCTTCCCGGAATTCATGGGGAACCGGTTTCAGTCCCGCGGGCTGAAAATATTTCTCGCACTGATCATTTTCCTGTTCATGCCGCTCTATTCGAGCGTGGTGCTGATCGGCGGCGCCCGTTTCCTGCAGGAGGTGATGATGGTCGATTACGGCTGGGCGCTCGGGGTGTTCGCGGTGGTGGTCGCGTTCTACGTGGTTTTCGGCGGGCTTAAAGGCGTGATGTATGTCGACGCGCTGATGGGGACCGTGATGATCGTCGGAATGCTTTCGCTGCTGGTGATGTGTTACTGGAAGCTCGGCGGGATCACCACCGCCCATCAGGCGCTGACCGACATGGCCCCGCTGGTGGCGGAGCGGCTGCCGCAGGAGGCGGCGCTCGGCCATCAGGGATGGACCTGCATGCCGCGCTTCAACTCGGTCTGGTGGTGGACGCTGGTGTCGAGCCTGATGCTCGGCGTCGGCATCGGCGCGCTGGCGCAGCCGCAGCTGGCGGTGCGCTTCATGACGGTTAAAAGCAGCCGGGAACTGAACCGGGCGGTGCTGATCGGCTCGGTGTTCATCCTGTTCACGGTCGGTTCGGCCTATATGGTCGGGGCGCTCTCGAATGTATTCTTTTACTACACCGGCCACGGCATTGCGGACGGAATTCAGGGGAAACTTTCGATCGAGGCGGCGGGCGGCAACCCCGATTTGATCATCCCGATGTTCATCCGCGAGGCGCTGCCGCCGGTGATCCTGTATTTGTTCTCGCTGACGCTGCTGTCGGCGGCGATGTCGACGCTGAGTTCGCTGTTCCATGTGACCGGTTCGGCGATTGGCCACGACCTGTTCCGCAACCTGACGAAGAAGCAGGGGGACAGTACGCTGATCACCCGGCTCGGGGTGGTGTTCGGCATCGCGGTCAGCGTGATTCTCGGGATCGTGCTGCCGCCGGGCATCATCGCGCGCGGCACCGCGATCTTTTTCGGCGTCTGCGCGGCGTCGTTCCTGCCCTCCTACGCGGCGGCGCTCTACTGGCGCGGCACGACGCGGGCGGGAGTCTGGGCGAGCATTTCGGTCGGCGTCGGCGTGAGCCTTTTCGGGCTCTTTTTCCTGCACCGCAAGGAGTCGGCGGCGTTGGGGCTTTGCCGGGCGCTGTTCGGAAAGTCCGAGCTGATCGGCACGTTTCCGTGGCCCTATGTGGACACGTTCGTCTATTCGCTGCCGCTGTCGCTGGCGGCGCTGCTGGTCGTCAGCCGCCTGACCGCGAAGCTGCCCGAACAGCACCTGAACCATTGTTTCAAATAATATAACGATACGGAGAAGAATATGGCGTTTCAAAACATCTCCAACCAGGTTACCTTTCCGGAGCTGGAAACCGAAATCCTGAAATTCTGGCAGGAGTCCGGCATCTTTGAAAAATCGCTGGAGCAGCGCAGGGGCGGCGACGAATTCGTGTTCTACGACGGCCCCCCGTTTGCGACCGGCCTGCCCCACTACGGCCATTTGCTGGCCGGCACCATCAAGGACGTGGTGCCCCGCTACCAGACCATGCGTGGCAAGTACGTCGAGCGCCGCTTCGGCTGGGACTGCCACGGGCTGCCGGTCGAGAACGAGATGGAAAAGCAGCTGAATCTCTCCAGCAAGCGCGATATCGAGGCCTACGGTATCGATAAGTTCAACGAGGCGTGCCGTTCGATCGTGCTGCGCTACACCTCCGAGTGGGAGAAGATCGTGAACCGGATGGGGCGCTGGGTGGATTTCCGCAACGGCTACCGCACGATGGACCGCAGTTTCATGGAGTCGATCTGGTGGGTGTTCAAGAACCTGTGGGATCAGGGGCTGGTTTACGAGGGGTATAAAATCCTGCCGTACTGCCCGCGCTGCGCGACGCCGCTCTCCAACTTCGAGGCCAACCAGGGGTACAAGGATGTGGTGGACCCGGCGATCACGATCCGCTTCCGGGTGAAGGGGGAGGAGAATACCTACTTCCTCGCGTGGACGACCACGCCGTGGACGCTGCCGTCGAACCTCGCGCTGACCGTCGGCCCCGACATCGACTATGTGAAGATCAAGGACGGCGGCGACTTCTACATCATGGCTGCCGCCCGCGTCGGCGCCTATTACAAGGAGGCGCCGGAGGTGGTCTGGCAGGGCAAGGGGGCCGAACTGGTCGGCCGCCGCTATGAGCCGCTCTTCCCGTACTTTGAAAACCTGGCGGAGCAGGGGGCGTTTCAGGTGCTTTCCGCCGGTTTCGTCAGCACCGAGGACGGCACCGGCATCGTGCATACCGCTCCGGGCTTCGGCGAGGACGACAACGCGGTCTGCAAGGCGGCAGGACTTCCGGAGGTCTGTCCGATCGACGGCGAATGCCGCTTCACCGCCGAAGTTCCCGACTATCAGGGCCGCCCGGTCAAGTCGGTGGACAAGGATATCATGCAGCGGCTGAAGGATGAGGGCAAACTGGTTCACCGCGGCCAGATCAAGCACAGCTATCCGCACTGCTGGCGTGACGACGGCCCGCTGATCTACCGCGCGATCTCCACCTGGTTCGTGAAGGTCGAGGCGATCAAGGAGAAGATGGTCGAAAACAACCAGTCGATCAACTGGGTTCCGGCGCACCTGCGCGACGGCCGGTTCGGCAAGTGGCTCGAAAACGCCCGCGACTGGGCGATCAGCCGCAACCGCTACTGGGGCACGCCGCTGCCGATCTGGCGCAACGACGAGGGCGAGGTGATCGTGGTCGGCAGCGCCGGAGAGCTGGAGCAGCTGACCGGCAGAAAGATCGACGACCTGCACAAGCATTTCATGGACAAGATCGAAATCCCCTCCCCGACCGGCAAGTCGCCGCTGAAACGGGTGCCTGAGGTGTTCGACTGCTGGTTTGAATCCGGTTCGATGCCGTATGCCCAGCAGCACTATCCGTTTGAAAACAAACGGCACTTCGAGGAGAACTTCCCGGCGGACTTCATCGCCGAGGGGCTCGACCAGACCCGCGGCTGGTTCTACACGCTGGTGGTGCTGGCGACCGCTCTGTTCGACCGGCCCCCGTTCAAGAATGTGGTGGTCAACGGGCTGGTGCTGGCGGAAAGCGGCCAGAAGATGTCCAAGCGGCTGCGCAACTATCCCGACCCGATGGTGGTGGTCAACACCTACGGCGCGGACGCGGTGCGGCTCTTCATGCTCGGCAGCCAGGTGGTGCGCGCCGAGGACCTGAAGTTCTCCGAGGCGGGCGTCAAGGAGGTGCTGCGCGGCATCATGATCCCGATGTGGAACGCGCTGGCGTTCTTCACCACCTACGCGAATGTGGACCACTACAATCCGGGCAGGGGCGAAGTGAAGCCGCCGGCGCATGTGTCGAACGTGCTGGACCGTTGGATTCTCTCCTCCGCGTCGCAGATGGTCGAGGAAATCCGCGGCGAACTCGATGCATACAACCTGCAGAAGGCCGCGAACCGGTTCAGCCGCTTCATCGACGACCTGACCAACTGGTACATCCGGCGCAGCCGCCGCCGTTTCTGGAAGTCCAGCGACGACGCCGACAAGCAGGAAGCTTACGCGACGCTGCACTATGTGCTGCTGACCTTCGCGAAGACCGCCGCGCCGTTCATCCCGTTCACGACCGAGGCGATCTACCGGGCGCTGCGCACGGAGGAAATGCCGGAGTCGGTCCATCTGTGCGACTATCCTGAACCGGCCGACTGCCGCGATGAATATCTGGAACGGCAGATGGCGCTGACCATGAGCGCGGTTTCGCAGGGCCGTTTCCTGCGTACCGCCCACAACCTGAAAGTGCGTCAGCCGCTGGCCCGCGCCGTGCTGGTCGCCGCGAATGCCGAAGCGCGCCGGATGCTGGAGGACACCGCATGGATCATCGCCGAGGAGTTGAACGTGAAGAACGTCGAATTCAGCGATGACGAGGAGGCGTTGGTCCACCGCAGCTGCAAGGCGAATTTCAAGGCGCTCGGCAGCCGCCTCGGCAAGAACATGAAGGCCGCCGCCGCGGTGATCGCCGCGTTTTCCGGCCGCGAAATCGGTGAAATTCTGGCGGGAAAAAGCGCGTCGGTCACGCTGCCCGACGGTTCGACCGCTGAAATCGGCGCGGACGACCTGATCATCCAGCGCGAGGAGAAGGCCGGTCTGGTCGCCTCCAGCGAAAACGGCGTGACCATCGCGCTGGCGACCGAGCTGACACCGGAGCTGGAGCAGGAAGGATTCGCCCGCGAGCTGGTCAGCAGGATTCAGAATATCCGCAAAGAGCTGATGTTCGAGGTCACGGACCGGATCGCGGTGAAGTACCGCGTCCCGGCTGAATGGGAGGCCGCGGTGCGGAACTTCCACAGCTATATCTCCGACGAAACCCTTGCGGTCGAACTGGCCGCCGGAACCGGCGACAATGAGCAGGAGCTGGATGTGAACGGCGCCGCCTGCTTCGTGTCGGTGGTGAAGGCGTAGCATGATGACGGCGCGTACCCGGTTCGGTCTGGCGGGAGCCCTCCTGCTGGTGTTGGTTGCGGCCGGTTTCGCGTCGGCCTTTGCCGTACAGCGGGCCGGCCTGAAGAAGCTGGAGCACTCGTTCCCGACGATGGGAACGGGGGCGGCTTTCACCTTCTGGGGAGCGCCGGAAAAAGCGGAGCTGGCCGCGAAAAACGGCCGCGCCGAATTTGACCGCGTGGTTCGGGCCTGTAATTTGTACGATCCTGAGAGTGAGCTTGCCAAGCTCAACCGCAGTGCGGCGGAGGCTCCGTTCGGTTGTTCGGACGAACTTTGGGTGCTGCTCAGCGAAGCGCGGCAGGCGTATGAATTCAGCGGCGGCGCATTCGACATCACCGCCAAGCCGCTGATGGATCTGTGGGGCTTCTACCGCAGGCGCGGCGACTCGCTGCCCTCCGAAGCGGAGATCGCCGAAGCGAAAAAACGCGTCGGGCTCGATAAAGTGGTCTTTGACGATGAAAAGCAGACAGTGAAATTCACGGTGCCAGGCATGGCGTTCGACCTCGGCGGCATCGCCAAGGGATACGCGGTCGACCAGGCCGCCGAAGCTGCGCTGCAGGCGGGCATCCGGCGCGGCGTGATCGACCTCGGCGGCAACCTGCGGCTGCTGCCGGAGCCGCCGCCGGGCAAGCCGTTCTACCGGGTCGGCATCCGCAACCCGAAAAATCGGGATGAGCTTCTGCCCGAACCGCTGGAACTGCGAAACGCCTCCGTTTCGACCTCCGGCGATTATGAGCGCTATGTGACGATCGGCAAGCAGCGGTACGGGCATATCATGAATCCAAAAACCGGGTTGCCGACGCAGGCGGACTATTCGGTGACGGTGATCGCACCCTCCGCAATGCTGGCCGACTGGCTTTCGACCAGTGTATTTCTGGAGGGCGAGGAGCTGGGAGAGCGCGCCGAACGGGAGTTCCCGGGCGTTCAGGTGATCTTTTCCACGGCTCCGTAAAAAACGGCGGTGAATCTCTTGCCGGAAGCGCCCGTTGTTCCGAAATCCGGAAAAACAGCATTTTTGGGCATTTTTTTTGATTTTTTTCCTGTCCCCCTCTTGCTTTTTTAAATCTTTTTTGGTATAATTAAAATGTATTCATGGTAAATACAATCATGCGGCGCGGATTTCGCGTTTTTTATTTGAAACGAATGTATCTATCGCAAATACATTCAAACGGAGCGGTTTGATGGAAAGTGAAAATAAGAGCGACTGGCTGTACCGGCAACTGCACCAGCGGGTGATGCGCATGCGGGATCAGGAGGCGTTTCCGACCGTCCGGCAGCTGATGGCGGAATACGGCCTGAGCCTGGTCACGGTCACGGCGGCGGTGAGGCGCCTGAAGGAGAAAGGGCTGGTCGAGTCTTTCGTCGGCCGCGGCTCGTTCGTCCGGCGCGAGCGGCAGGCCTGCTTTCACGTGCTGATGCTCCAGCCGAACTGGGAGAGCGCCTATCTGGACCGCAACCGGGATATGCTCATAGAGGCGGTCCGGCAGTTCCCGATGGAGCTGGAGGTGTGCCGGTACGACTACCGGGTGGACATTTTCGCCCATCTCAACGAATACAGCGCCGACCTGATTGTGCTGGACGCCGCTTCGATCGACCGGCTCCGGCCCGAGCAGGTGATGATGCTGACCCAGTCGGTGGCTCCGGTGATTCTGTGCAGCAACGCGGTGCCGCTGGAAGGCATCCGTTATGTGTGCGGCGACAATAATGCGGTGGGGATGCTCGCGGTACGCCACCTGACCGAAAACGGCCATGACCGTCTGGGATTTCTGTATTGCGAACCGCATGTGCTGACCTCGGAAACCGTGGTGGGAAGTTTTAATTTCGCGGCGTCCGCCAGCGGTTGCAAGGTGACGCTGCTGGATTGCGGTATGCGTTCCGGCGACCGCCCGGAAGCGAAGATCCGGGAGTTTGCGAGGCGGTTCGCCGACGGGGAGTTCGATTTTACCGCGATGTTCGCGATCTCCGATTACGGCGCGCTGGTCGCGCTCCGGGAGTTCGAGGCGTTGGGGATTGAGGTCCCGGAGACATTGAGCATCCTCGGATGCGGCAATGTCAAAGTGCCGGGAATCGAACGGCTGACCACGGTGGACACCCCGCGCAGTCAGATCGCGCAGGAGGTGGCGACGATGGCGTATCATATTCTCGGCCATCACGAGGGATTCAGGACGCAGGTGAATGTGCCGCCGGTGATGGCCGTCCGCAAGACGGTCCGGCAGCTTCCGGTCCGGCAGGTTGTTTAGAAATCAATGGTTTTCGGTAATGTTTCAACTTACAGGAGGAAGTTATGAAATTAAAAGAATATATGCCGCTAAATATTATAATATATGTAGGTGATTTCGTATAATGTGCAATATGTTTGCCGCCTTGAGGGAACCAACATTAAAAATATGGAACAGAAAGGGCTGAAATATGAAAAACAAGCAGAATAAACGCAACATACTGCACATTATGCGGCAGAATGGGTTGAGGTTCACACTTATTGAACTCCTTGTGGTGATTGCGATTATCGCGATTCTGGCGGCGATGCTGCTGCCGGCGCTGAACAAGGCGCGCGAGGTCGCCAAGAAATCCAAATGCACCAATAACCTGAAGCAGATTTTCACCGGCCTGTCGCTGTATGCCGGGGATTATAAATATTACCCGGCCGCCTGGCCGCAGTACAATGAGGAGAATTTGAATCTGGATATCTGGCACTACAAGGTGATGCCTTATCTTTCGATCAACAAGAAGCCGAAGAATTGGGATGAATGGTCGGAGCTGCGCAACACCGGCATCTTTCGCTGTGCCTCAATGGCTACGATTCCCGGACTTAACTTCTATTGCTATTCCATGAGTACGTTCTGCAAACCTTATACCAGTTTTGACATGACCAATCTGGTGGCTCCGCTGGGAAAGAATATAAAGGACTGCAATGGCCTCTATTCAATGCCAGAATCCAGGTGCCGGCGGAGTCCGAGCGCTGCAGTGTCCCGTCCCACGCCGTCTGAATTGCTGTTTGTCTCCGAGCTTGGTTTTGAAAACAATTCAAGTGACAACAATACGCCGATGATTCAGGGAGGCGATATTTTCAACAGCGCGAACCGCGGCACCGGGGCGATGGATGCGTTCGGCACTTCGTTCCGGCATGGCGGCATGAAACCGGTGATGTGGTTCGATGGCCACGTCGATTCAGTGAAGCGCGATGAAGTGAACTGGCATCTGGCGCGTGCGCCTTATGGACTTTGAGAAATAAAGAAAGGATTCCGATGAAAGCAGGAAAACATCTCCAGATGGGGGGCGTCGGCGCGGTTCTGTTCGCGTCGGCGGCATTGGCCGGAGCGCCGGTCGCGTTCGACGCGGGCGTGGTCCGCAATGCGCCGGGCCTCGAACCGAAGCCGTTTGCGGCGGAGAATGGCTCCCTGACGTTTGCGTGGGAGCCAAAAGCCTCTCCCTATGTTGAACTGGCTTTTCAAAAGCCGGTCACGCTGCCGCGTTTCGCCAATGCCCGGGTCGGCATGAAATTCCGGGCCCCCGCCGGTTCTCCGGTGGGGCGGATGGGGCTGCGATTGCTGGACGCCAAAGGGGAGACCTTTCAGTACACCGCACCGGTGAGAAAAAACGCCGACGGCACTCTGGAAGTCCTCTGGGAGGTGAATCCGGCTGAAAAATTTGAAAGCTGGGGCATGAACGCCGACAAGGTGCTCGACCAGCCGGTGCGGCTGAATGCGTTCAGCATCGATTACGACCGGAACGCCGCTCCGACGGAATTGACGCTGGTGTCGGTGGACGCCGAAACGGAAGACGGCGGCAGTGCGGCCCCGCTCCGGCTGGCGGTGAATGCCGGGGCGAAGAAATTCGTGCCGGGCGACCGGAATGCTGTCGAGTTGCCGTATGTGGCGGTGCCGGACGGGAATGGCCGGGGCATCGAAGTAAGCTGGGACCCGTCGAAATCCAGATATATCGAAGTGCTGTTCAACCGGCCGCTGGCGCTGCCGGAATTCAACAAGGTCACGGTGAACGCGAAATTCTACGCTCCGGCGGGGTGTCCGGTCCGGAACATCGGGCTGCGGCTGGGCGACGCCTCCAATGAGATTTTCCAGTACTCCAAGGCGCTGAGTTTCACGGCGGGCGGAGTGATCGACGCGAGCTGGACCGTCACGCCGGGCGAATGGAAGAACAGCTGGGGCGGCAATGCCGACCATCAGTTCGACCAGCCGGGGAAGGTGCGCGGTTTCGGCGTCGATTACGCTCCGGCGGGAACTTCGGCGAAGTTCTATTTGCTGTCGCTGACCGCGGAGGTTTCCGGCGGGGCGGCGCAGAATGCGACTCGCACGCTGTATTCGTTCGACCTTGCGAACGTATTCCGCAAGAACTGGGGGACCGGGACGCTCAGCCTCGGTGAAAACGGGCTGTCAGTCGGCGATATCAGGGGAGAGACGGCGATCGCGGAGCGGAAAGGGGAACTGGTGTTCTTCAACTCCCGCCCGACCCGGATTCAGCTCGACGCGCAGCTCAATGCCGGGCAGGTGAAGGCGTACTGGGTGTTCCGCGACGCGGCCGGCAAAGAGCTGCGGTCGCCGGAACTGGCGTTGAAGAACGGAAAGAACGTGTTGAATTTCAACCTTGCCGAACTTATGAAAAACGTCCGGCTGCCGATCCGGGTCGAACGGCTGGCGCTGGTCAATTCCGGCAACGTGCCTGGTTCGGTCGTGCTGACCGGCAGCCGCATGTCGGTGGCGCAGCCGCTGGCGGAGGCGGTCGATTTTGAAGTGCAGACCGGCAACGGCATCGGCGTGCTGAAAACCGGCATGGAAAATGCGCTGATGCTGAATTTCACCAATACGGCCGGCGAAGCCGGGGAGTTCGCGATCGACGTGACGTTCCGCCATTTCAGCGGCAAGACGGCCCGGGAGAGCTTCCGCACCGCGCTCAAGCCGGGCGAGAGCCGGAGCCTTTCCCCGAAATTCCGGCCTGACCTGCTGGGCCACTGGGATGTGGAGGCGACGGTGCGGACCGCGGAGGCTTCCAACCGCACGGTGCGCAGCTTCGCTTACCTGCGTCCAGCCGGGCCGACTCCGGGGCTGGCTCCGGGGTTTCTGTTCAGCATCTGCACCCATTCGGGCCGCTGGAGCATCATGGAACAATTGCTGGAGGCGGAAGCCGCCGCGACCTGCGGAGCGAAGGTGATCCGCGACAGCGTCGAATGGGGCAGCCTCCAGCCGGAGCGCGACGTCTGGAACTGGGAACGGATGGATTTCCTGGTGAACCTCTACAGCGCGCTCGGCATCGAGCATCAGGCGTTGTTCGCCTTTACCGCGAAGTGGGCCGCTCCGCTTGAGGCGCAGCAGTCCAGAAACTGGCTCGACTGGAACCGCTGCGCTCCTGACCTTGACGCATGGCGCACCTATGTCCGCACGATGGCGGAGCGTTACCGGGGCCGGATCCGGTACTGGGAGGTCTGGAACGAACCGGATCTCTCCGGCTTCAACAAAATGTCGCTCGACGAATATGTCGCGCTGCAGAAGGCCACCTATGAGGAGGTCAAAAAGGTTGCGCCGGAATCGGTCGTGATGACCGGCGGCTTCGCGACTTTGTCCGACCACCCCGGCAAGAAAAGCCCGACCTTCCACCGCGACTATCTGAATCTGGCCAAGGGCAGCTTTGATGTGCACGCCTATCACGAGCACGGCTCTTTCGCCCAGTTTGCGCAACTGGTCGACGGCATCTTCGTGCCGATGCGCAAAGAGACCGGAACCACGGTGCCGTGGTACGCCAATGAAACCGCGATCAACTCGATGAACGGTTCGGAACGCAACCAGGCGCTGACGCTGTTCAAGAAGCTGCTGTATGCGTGGAGCCGCGGCGCGATCGGCTACACCTGGTACGACCTGCGCAACGACGGTTTCGACCCGCTGGAGGGCGAGCATAACTACGGCATGCTGACCAACGACTTCCAGCCGAAGCCGGTCTATTCGGTCTACAACATGCTCGCCGGGCTGTACCGCGAGATGAACTATGTGAAGCAGCTGGAGCTGGGCACCAACCGCTGGGGCTTCGTGTTCGCGGACGGCCGGGATATCCTGATTCCGGCCTGGGATGAATCCGGTTTCGGTTCCGCGATGACGCTGGCGGTGAAGACCGACGCGAAGAGCGCCGCCGCGATCGACCTGATGGGCAATGAAACCCCGGTCGCGCTGCTTGACGGCATGGCGCTGCTGGAGGTGACCGCGCTGCCCTATACCCTGAAACTCGCCGGAGCGCAGAGTGCGGAACCGGCCGGGACGCTGCTCGAACTCGCCGCCGGTGGTGTGGCGGTGCCGGGACGGACGTTCCGCTTCTCGCTGAATGTGTTCAACCCGCTGAAGCATGACTGCAAATTCCGGCTGGAGCTTTCGGGCCTGCCGGAAGGGCTGACGGCGGCGGAAACAGTGCGCGAGGTCGAAGTAGCCGCCGGGAAAAATGCGGTGGTGGAATTCGCCGCGGAGGTCGCTTCCACACTGGCTCCCGAATACGGCTCCCGCAAGGAGCTGACGGTCGGCTACCGGCTGGCCGGCACGCCGTGGGCCGGTTCGATGACGGTTCCGGTGAATACCGCAGTTGCGGTTCCGGCCGGGAAGAATTTCGACCGCAAGCCGGATTTCACGCTGGATAAGCGCGGGCAGGTGGTTTCGCTGACCGCCGCCGACCCGGCGATGTCCCACCGCGTCTGGCGCAACGCGGACGATCTGAGCGCGAAAATCTACCTCGGCGAAGCCGACGGTGCGATGCACATGCTCGTGAAGGTCACGGACGACAAGCATCACCAGCCCTACAGCGGGTTTGAGGTCTGGAAGGGCGACAATATCCAGTTTGCGTTCCAGCTGCCCGGCCAGCGCGGTTACTGGGAGTTCGGCCTCTCGCATCTCAATTCCGGCAAATCCGAGATCATGCCGTTCCAGGCTCCGGACGGTTTCGACGGCGCTGCCGCCGCCGGAAAACTGAAGCTGGTCACTACCCGGCAGGGGACGGAGACCTGTTACGACCTGACGATCCCGGAGAGCGCGGTCGGCGCTGATTCCGCCTTGCTGAAGCAGGGCATCCGGTTCAATCTGCTGGTGAACGACAATGACGGCGAAGGACGCGACGGCTGGATGCACATCGCTCCGGGAATCGGAGAGAACAAGAATCCGGACCGGTTCCCGTTTGTGCTGTTCGAGTAATTTAGGGATAAGCTCTAAGCAAACTTCCCCGGGATGGCGTAAATGCTGTTCCGGGGATTTTTTGTCGGCTTCAGAGGCGATTCGCGTGTGGGAAGCCTGCCGTTTTGAAGGCAGGTGGGACTACCCGGCCTGCCGTGGCTGCCTCCGGTGGGCAAGGTGCTTCGCCTCCGAGCCGCCGGCGGCGAGTCACATGGGAGGCCATGCCGCCTTCGCGGCAGGCGGGTCTTACGGCCTTACGGCCTCCAGACCTTGTGCGCTACGCGGCCTGATTTTCAATCAGGCACCGGTAGCTGGGCGCAGTAGCGCACAATTACCTCCGGTGGGCAAGGCGCTTCACCCTTGCAACCCGACCGGCAACGTGCCGGTGCGGTAAAACGCACATAGAGCCGATCCAACCCTATTAATACCCCTGACCGGCAAAGCTATCTGGTGAGCTTGATGCGGGGATCGGCGGCGAGGTAGAGCAGGTCGGCGATCAGGACGCCGGCGAGCGTCAGGGCTCCGGCGAAGGCGAAAAGCGCCATCTGCAGCGGATAGTCCCGGCTCGACAGCGCGAGCAGCGACAGCGAACCCATTCCGGG
>ERZ1034878.681-NODE-681-length-14551-cov-4.690121_pt1 | contig 14551 bp, 24 predicted proteins | sample MGYA00520593_ERZ1034878 | MGnify/ENA primary metagenome ERZ1034878 (study PRJEB33766, sample SAMN09781724) | gut metagenome | biome: gut microbiome | host: Homo sapiens | place: Madagascar | study: EMG produced TPA metagenomics assembly of the PRJNA485056 data set...
GGGACTACTCCGCAGCCAGCAACACGGGCTACTACTCCGCAGCCAGCAACACGGGGGACTACTCCGCAGCCAGCAACACAGACTACCGCTCCGCAGCCAGCAACACGGGCTACTACTCCGCAGCCAGCAACACGGGGGACTACTCCGCAGCCAGCAACACGGGCTACTACTCCGCAGCCAGCAACACGGGCTACTGCTCAGCAGCCAGCAACACGGGCTACTGCTCAGCAGCCAGCAACACGGGCTACCGCTCCGCAGCCAGCAACACGGGCTACCGCTCCGCAGCAGAAGTAAGCGGCAAACAATCCGTTGCGCTGGCAATTGGCAAAGAAAGCAGAGTACGCGGCGCTCTAGGGTGCTGGATTGTATGCGCCGAGTGGGATGAAAACGGAATTAAAGATGTGCAATGTGTCCGCGTTGATGGCGGAAAAATAAAGCCGGATGTGTGGTACACGCTGAAAAATAGTGCTTTTGTGGAGGATTGACGATGAAAAACAATCTAACCGCGCTGGATTTTTGGGGCAAGCCCGTATGGACTGGCGGAACGGATGATGAGCGTGCCGCCCGGCTTCGGGCCTATGAGGCAACGGGGATGGAGCCGGATGGGATTGTGGAGATGAAGCAGGTGCAAGCGCTGACGGGCGCTGAAAGCGGCGAACATCTGGCAAAAATTGTTGATCGATGGGCCGCCGAAACGGCCACGGAACAGGGGTACTCCATGGAGGAGCTCATGGGCGGGAGCATCGACAAGCTGCGCCGGAGATACCCGGATGGGTTTGAAGCCGGGCGGAGCATTAATAGGAATGAAAGGGAGGACTAAAAAATGAACGGTATGAACGAGGGACGGAAATTGAGCGCGGACATAGCGGTTGCCGACATCATCAAAGGTACCATGGATAGCCTGTCCATTACGCGGGACAGCATGAGGGAGAACTACAAAGCCTTATTTGGCGATACCCGGCCAGAGCCGGAAATCACCCCCATGCATGGCGGAAGCATGATCGAGGTGCTGGACGACATACACAGCTTGGCGCGGGACGTGATGCAGATGGTCGTGGAAATGAAACACGGTCTTGGCATCGAAACCAACCTGAACAGGATGGGAGGCTGAACTATGGGTGATCTGATCGACCGGGATAAAATCTACGAAGCCGTTTACGACCTTGCTTGCAAATCCGTCGGCGTGATCGGCGGCATCAGCGAGGATTACGCCTACGGGCTTCTGGAAGCGTCAAATCTGATAGCACAAGCCCCGGCTGTTGATGTGCTTCCGGTTCGCCGCGCCCATTGGATTATGCACCCCTATGGAGCCGAGTGCAGCGATTGTAAAAGAACATTTAGAATACCAATTATGTCCCCGATTGTTATGCCGCCTAAGCCCTGGTGGAGATTCTGTCCATCGTGCGGCGCACAAATTGTTGATGAAGTCGAAAAGGAGGAACAACCATGCGACTGATTGACGCGGATAAATTGGAGGTCGTCGGCATTTCCGTTCCCGATGGCATGGACGCAGATAGCTTTGCCGCAGGCGCACAGGCCGTTTTGGAACGCCTTGATAAGGCCCCAACGGTGGACGCTGTTCCAATTGCCAACGGCCTTGACAGCAAGGACTTGATTCGCAGAAAGGACGTTCTTTGGATTACCAAGGAAACGGGCGCTCTGGAAACGCAAAGCCGGGTACGTGAGCTACCTGCAATCGATGCAGTACCGGTTACGCGTTGCAGGGATTGCGAGTTTGCCAAAATAGAAGAGGGGTTCCCCAGACTAAGGTGTTGCGCCATATACAATGCTGCTTTCCATGCCAATGGATTCTGCAATGCCAATGGATTCTGCAATTTAGGAGTGAAGAAAAACGATGAAACTTAAACCAGGAGATAAGGTCACAATGAATGATAAGTACTATGTTGCTGAAAAGAACAAGGGCCGTGTGTGGACGGTGCTTTCCGATCCTTTTATGTGCTGTGGAACGCTGGTTGTGAAATTGGAGGGCAAATCAAGTGTGTATGCCGCCGATGGGTTGGATTTGGTAAAGGAGGATTCTTATGGCAACAAAACTTGAAAATTTCTACTGTATCTGCGGCTCACAAACGGTTTGCCAATCGCTTGTTGAGGTAGACGGGCTTGAGGTAAATCATCTTTATTGCCCAGACTGCGGTATCATCATGCGTTCCCCTTCTACAGATGCGGGTGGGGAATGGCTGCGCAAACACTGGAAAGCCATCATCATGCGCGGCAGGACCTGCCAGAAACGAATGCGCAAGGATTGCCAATGGTATAAAAACAAATGGCAATGCACGAATGAATCAAGTGCCTATTACAAAAACGAGTGTTCATCCCTGTTTGGGTGCAACTGTTTTCAGAATAAGGAGGATGCAAAATGAACTGCAAGCCGATATTGTTCAACACCGATATGGTACGAGCCATTCTGGCGGGCCAGAAAACGCAGACGCGTCGTTTGATGAAGCCGCAGCCCACAAACCCAAGATGGAACAATATTGGTTGGCTCGGTTGGGATGACGGGCATGGCAGAAGAATGAAGTCTCCTTGCGAAGCTGGCGATGTTCTGTGGGTTCGGGAGACGTGGAGTATCACGGACAAATGTGGCCTTTATCCAAACTGGCCCAGCAACGGAATTCACTACATGTACAAAGCCGACGATCCGGATTGCAGCGCGGCAAAGGAAGCCCGCTGGTATCCTTCTATCCATATGCCGAAAGAAGCCGCCAGAATCTTTCTGCTGGTAAAGCGTGTGTGGGTGGAGTGCCTGCGGGAAATTTCCGTTGAGAATTGTGCGGCAGAAGGCATATGTGATGATTACAAGGCAAGCAGTGAAAAATATCACGAAAACCTGAAAAAAGCTGCGTACCCGAAAGTCTTTTCCGAATTATGGGACAGCACCATCAAAAAAGACGATTTGCCGAAATACGGCTGGAATGCCAACCCGTGGGTATGGGCAATCCAATTTGAACGCTGCGAAAAGCCGGAAGGATGGAATTGAAAATGACCGAAACGCCGAAATGCCCCGGATGCGGCTCTGAAATGAAAGCCGTTGATTTTGGCAGGGAACACTTGAATTTCAGTTTTTTCTGCTATGAATGTGGCTGGGGAAGCCCATTGTGCGATACGGCAGAAGAAGCCCTTTCCGCCGCCCTTCGACGGGCGGAGCCGGAGAACCGGGTGCTGACGCTGGAAGAAGTGAAAGCACACTGCGCGAAAGGGCCGAATGCCGAACCATTGTGGGTAGAATTCAGGGAAAAAGGCAGTATTTCCAGATGGATTTTTGCGGTAATCCCACCTGATGTTTTTGATAGACCCGTAATTTCTGAGTGGATAGCAACGGACAGAAGCGAAAAATACAGAAAAAATTGGCGCTGCTGGCCCCGGAAGCCTACCCCGGAGCAGATGGCCGCCGAAAAGTGGGAGGAGGATATAACGAATGAAGCTCGGTGATTGGGTACATTGCACCCGTTATATTCGTAAAACCGGAAACCACTACGAGGTTATCCCAGCGGAAAACACGATGGACAAAACGGAAAAAGCCATGTATTTCGAGTGTGGGGCAGAAACCCCAGTAGAAGTAGACGACTTTCATGATTGCGAGCGTATCAAATTCGTGGACATGCAGTTTGATGGCGTGTATGTCGGGACAACAACAGTCTTTCGCAGGCTGGAATGTGCCTATGAAGAACCGCCATATGCCCCAGCGGGCTATCGATTTGAAAAATACGACCCTTTCCAGGTTGCAATCGTGTATTACGCACAAAATCGCAAACGGATGGTACCGCTCGACAGTCTACACCCAAAGGAGGAATGAATCATGAATTTCAACGAGTATCAGGAAAAAGCCCGGCGCACCCAAAACGATGAGCTGACCATCAACATGAAGCGCCAGCACGCCTTGTACGGGCTGGCGGGAGAAGTGGGCGAAGTGCTGAGCATCTACCAGAAGGAATTGCAGGGCCACCCGGTAAGCCGGGAAAAAGTGCTGGAGGAAGCCGGGGATTGCCTGTGGATGCTGGCGGAATTGTGCGATTCCCTGGGCGCTTCCATGGATGAGCTGGCGGAGGCGAATATTCAAAAGCTGCTGCAAAGGTACCCGAATCGATTTGATCCTTTCCGAAGCTTACACAGGGAAAAATAGCCATGAACAAGCGATCAAGTATTCCGCCTCTTACGAGGGAGCAGCGAATTACGGTAGAGGAAAACTTGAAGCTGGTTCCTTATTTCCTAAATCAAAACCGATGGGCTGTAAAGGTGTGCGGAAGCCAGGAAGACGCTATGCAGGTAGGCTATTTTGGGCTGATCAAAGCGGCCATGCACTACGATTCATCAAAGGGGTATACCTTTTCCACCTACGCCGGGCGTTGCATCCGGCGCGGGTGGGTGTACGAGCTGCAACAGTCTATTCGCCCCAAACGCAGCAACGGGTTAACCCCTGCCAGCCTGGACAGCCCTATTGCCAATCGCCAAAACGGCCCCGCTACTTTGGGTGATTTGATTCCCTGCGCCGACAAGGATATGGATAGCGTTTTGATTCGCACAGATGCGGAAAAAGTGCTGGAACTGCTGGACCGAATGCCCACCAGAGAACGAGATGACTATGCTGCCTGTGACTTGCGCGACCGGGGGATCTTTAAACAGGCGGTACTTGGCGGGGAAGCATTGGAAAAAACCGGCCTGCGGTATGGCCTGACCAAAGAACGAACCAGACAGATTGTGGAAAGGGTAACCAAACAAATTCAAAAAGCCATACAGGAGGATGTATGAAGCGATTGTATCAATTTTTGCCAACGCTGCTGATGGTAACATCCCTTTATGTGTGCCTGCTGGTGTGCCGGGATGAAGCAACGCCATGGAAATGGGTGGCCCTGTATTGGGCCATCCTGACGGCCAAAAACCTTTTGGAAATGATGATGGGAGGGAAGTAAAAAACGATGGGCGTACTGATTGAAAGAAAACCAAACCCTGCAAAGGAGCTTTTGCAAAGCTACCGCTATTTGATCAAGCGCCGCGACGCGCTGAGCCGGGAGGCCGAAGAAAGCTTTGGCCGGGCGGTATCATGCACGGTACGCCTGAAACCCAACAAGGTATCAGGAGGCAGCGCCAGCTATGACCGCATGGCGGACGATATTGTGAAGGCCGTGGACGCTTGCGGCTCTTTGCAGGAAAACGCCGCCATGCTTGGAAAGAAGCTGCAAACCATTTTGGCGATGATTGAGGCCGTGCCGGATGAACGCTGGCGGCTGGTGCTGACCTTGCGGTATGTTCGCGGTATGGGCTGGGACGAAATTGCCCGGGAAATGCACTACGAGCGAACGCAGATTTTTGTTTTTCATGGCAAGGCGCTGCTGGAAGTGAACAGGAGGATGGCACATGATTCAAATTGAGAATACAGAAGTGATGGGCTGGGAAGCGGCCCTTCGGGGGATGCGGAACCCAAAGAACAGCTGGGGAAACAGCGATAGTATTGTATCGCCGGATCAATATCCGTGGATTGGAAAGAACGATTACAAGCTTGCAAAGCGACTGGCCGACGCTGGCCCCGTGCATGGAAAATACCTGCGGATGATTACCGTATACGCCGATATCACGGCCCCACTGTACTGGTGGAAAGAATACGATACCTACAAGGTGGGTACGGTGGCGAATAGCTGTTCCACCATGCACAGGATTCACACAAAGGAATTTACGCTGGATGATTTCAGCCATGAGCACCTATTAAGCGAAACATTCACTTTTCATATAATCCCTATGGTGGCCCTGCATGGGATCATTGCCTGCCTTAATCAGAACAGGAAATTGTATCTGGAAACAAAAGATAAAAAATACTGGTGGCAGATGATTCAACTATTGCCGTCCAGCTACAACCAGCGCCGAACCGTAATGCTCAATTACGCCGTGCTGGCAAACATGTATCAATCCCGGAAGGATCATAAGCTGGACGAATGGCACACCTTTTGCCACTGGGTGGAAAGCCTGCCCTACTGCGAATTGATTACCGGGAAAAAAGCGGACTAAAACGGACTGTTTTTTGGCTTATACTATAAACTGGGCAAAGCCCAGAAGGAAATAAGCGACGCGAAGGGGGGGCGGCCAAACGGCCATCCCCTTTTTGCATGGAGGAAACCCAAGCGGCGTGCGCTCATCCTCCGGCGCGGGAGAAGCGGGCGAAGGCCCGGACAGTCGCATGGCGGGGTGCGGCTGAAAAGCAGGAGGAATCGGCATGCAAATATTGCAAAAATCCATTGAAGACATTACCCCATATGAGAAAAATCCGAGAAAAAACGACAGTGCCGTGGATGCGGTGGCCGCCAGCATCCGGGAATTTGGCTGGCAGCAGCCCATCGTCGTAGACAAGGACGGCGTGATTATCGCCGGTCATACCCGTTACAAGGCCGCCCGGAATCTGGGACTGACCGAAGTTCCCGTTGTCGTCGCAGATAACCTCACTGAGGAACAGATCAAGGCTTACCGGCTGGCCGACAACAAGTCCGGCGAGTTGGCCGACTGGGATTTCTCCGCTCTTGAGGAAGAGCTGGCTGGTATCGCTGAAATTGATATGAGTCAGTTCGGCTTTGATAGCCTCGACGATATTAAGGATAAGGCGGAATGGGAGCAGGGAGCGAAAGGCATAATCCTCTCCGAAAAGTATCTTTTCCCGCCCTTCTCCGTCTTAGACGGGCGTAACGGGAAATGGCTTGACCGCAAGAAACAATGGCACTATATCATAGGCGCGGATAGCCGAAACGGGCGAGATCAGGCGCTTATCGGCGAAGGGATGCGAAGGCTTGGGAAACTGACGGGTTCCTCCCTCACCGGCACAAGCGAGTTTGACCCCGTTCTTTGCGAGATAATGATTCGCTGGTTCTGCCCGCCAGGCGGTAAAATCATCGACCCATTCTCCGGCGGAAACGTCCGCGGCATCGTCTCTATGCTCCTCGGAGCCAGTTATCACGGCGTTGATATCCGGCAGGAGCAAATAACCGAGAACTACGATTCCCTCGAAACCGTCCGCAATGAGGGCAATGAAACCATAACCCCTAGATGGTACTGCGGGGACAGCGCGGAAATAAATACGATCCTCGGCGACGAAGCCCCCTTCGACTTCTTCCTCATGTGCCCGCCCTACGGGGACTTGGAGAAGTACAGCGACGACCCGAACGATCTATCCAATATGCAGTATGGCGACTTCATTCGATCTTACCGGGATATCATATCTAAGACCGTCTCCCTTCTGGCGGATAATGCCTTCTGCGCCGTCGTCGTCTCCGATATCCGGGATAAGAAGGGCATGTACCGGGGCTTCACCATGGCTACGATTGAGGCGTTTGAATCTTGCGGATGCCATTTTTATAATGACATCGTAAAGCTCGACCCCATATCTACCGCCGCCATACGGGCCGACGGCCAGTTTTCTGCCGCCAGAAAGGTTGTACGGATACATCAAAATGTCCTTGTATTCGTTAAAGGCGATCCGAGGAAAATCAATCTAAACGAATACAATTTCGACTTCGACGACTACGAAGAAACTTCGGAAGAAATCGAATAAAACACTGGACATTCCCGCGTTTCTCCCTTAAGCTTCAAGCATCATAAAGGAGGCGCGAAACAATGGATATCAACACCCTAGAAGAAACGGCCCGCAAAGCGAGAATCCTCTACAATCGAGGTGCCATCACCCGCGAGGAAGCGAAGGAAATGGTAAAACCCTATGCCGAAGCCTTCAATCGGGTCAGTGCCGAAATCGCCGCCAAATACGGCATGAAGCCAATGAAATTCTCCTTCGTATCTTTCATGAGGTGATAATATGGTAAGAATAGAAGAAGAACGCGAAAAAATCCGCCGGGCCAAGGAAGTCATCCGAACCACGAAAAGCCCATACTTAAAACGCGATATGCAGAAATATGTTCGTAAAGCGGAGCGCCAAGTAAAACAGGCGCTCCTTTTTATGAGGGAGGGAAAGACATGCCCAGAGGCCAGCACCCAAACAGCCTCGCGAACCTGAAAAAGGGCCATCGTTTCAGCTCCGCTGACGGTTCCGCGAGGGAAAACGCCAAAAAGGCATCCGCCGAGCGGCGGGGCATCGCAGAGGAAATGAAAGCCCTGCTTGACGAGCCCAACAAGGATGGCAGCACCCGCCGGAAGACCCTTGCGGCCAAGCTGGTGCTGAACATGGATAAATCCCCGGAGTGGTACAAGCTGGGCCTGAAGATGATCGGCGAGCTTCCGCCCGACCAGATCGATGTGAAGACCACGACCCTATCCGACGAGGCGAAAGCCGAACTCGACAAGCTGCTGGAGGAAACAAAGGGTGAGATACGGTGACCCGGGAAGAAGTCTGGAACATCTGGCGCTATCACCCCGCCGCCGTAGGCCGCATGGTGGGCTTCCGCGACCTGACCGACGATCTGCACGGGAAATGGATGCAGCACATCCTCTACGGCACGGAGGACTATACGCTGCAGGCCCACCGCCTGAGTTATAAATCCTCCTGCCTGTCCGTGGCGCTGGCCATGTGGTGCGTTTTGCACCACGGCGAGAACGCCCTGTTCATGCGCAAGACCGACGCGGACACCGTGGAGAGCATCGCCCAGGCCAAGAAGGTGTTTGAAAACGAGGGCTTCCGCTATATGGCGGGGCTTTTGATGCGTGCGGACGTTACCCTGCTGAAATCCACCGTCAACAGCCTGACGGTGAATGTGTACGACAGCCCCAGAGGGGCCGAGCAGCTGCTGGGCTGCGGCTGCGGCGGCAGCATGACGGGCAAGCACGCGAACCTGATCGTCTGCGACGACGTGGTCAACCTGCAGGACCGGGTCAGCCGGGCGGAGCGGGAGCGGACCAAGGCCGTTGTTCAGGAGCTTCGCAACATCGTCACCCGCGACGGGCGCATTGTGTTCATCGGCACACCCTGGCACAAGGAGGACGCTTTTACCCTGGTTGCCGAGCCGGAGCGGCACGACTGCTACACCACCGGCCTGATTACCCCGGAAAAGCTGGCGGAGCTGAAAGCCAGCATGTCCCCGTCCCTTTTTGCCGCCAACTACGAGCTGCGGCACATCGCCGCCGAAAACGCCCTGTTTGATACCCAGCCGGGGCGAACGGACAACGCCGCCCTCCTGCGGGACGGTATCGCCCACATCGACGCGGCCTACGGCGGCGAGGACTACACCGCCCTGACCTGTGCCAGCAGGCGGGGCGATACATTGTATCTGTACGGGCGATTGTGGCGGGCGCATGTGGACACCGTGCTGGATGCGGCCCCGGCCGCGGGCCCCCGCCCGATGTGCGGCCCGGGGGACTGCGAAAACAACGGCGACAAGGGCTACCTGGGCAAGGAAATCCGCAACCGGGGGTATGAAGCCACCATATATGCCGAGCACCAGAACAAGTACCTGAAAATCTCCACCTATCTGCGGAAATGGTGGAAAAATATCGTATTTCTGGATGGCACAGACCGGGAATACATTGCCCAGATTATGGACTACACCGAGGACGCGGAGCACGACGACGCGCCCGACAGCGCCGCCGTTGTATGCCGGGCCCTGGAAAAGCAGCGGCGCAGCTTGCTAGGAGAGTGATGAAATTTGTATACCGAATACACCTACCAGGATTGGCAGCGAATGGGTGGAGGCCCGGAAAACGCGCGGAAGATTGTGGAAAGCTATAAATCTTCCGCGTTTTTTCTTTCCGCCTTGGAGGCCAACCGCTATTTTGCCGGGGAAAACCCGACACTGGATGATAAATACCTGCTGCAAGTGCGCACCAAGACCGCCGTAGACGATACCGGCGCAACCATTCGCCGGGCGGAGCGGGTAAAGGTGGAGGGAAACCGGGTATCCTCCAGCTTTCTGCGCCGGTTTGTGTGCCAGCAGAACCAGTTTTTGCTTGGCAACGGCGTGACGTTGAAAGACGCGGACCTGAAAGAGCGCATGGGCCGGGGCTTTGACGTGAAATTGCAGCAGATTGGCGAGGCGGCGCTTTTGCACGGCGTAAGCTATGGCTACTGGAACATGGACCATCTGGAAGCCATCAGAGCGGCCCGCGACGGCCTGAGCGGCTGCGTGGGACTGCTGGACGAGGTAACCGGCGCTGTGGGCGTGGCCATTCAGTTCTGGCAGCTTTCCGGCAAGCGCCCGCTGTATATGCGCGTTTTTGAGCCTGACGGCGTAACGGTGTACAGCTATGCCGAATCCCAGTTCCGGGAGGAGCAGCCCAAACGGGCCTATAAGCGAACCATTTTGCAGGACGCAATCGGCGAAACGGACATCGGCGGCGAAAACTACGGCTCCTTGCCCGTGATTCCGCTGTACTCCAACGACGAGCACACCAGCGAGCTGACCGCCAGCATCAAGGCGAAAATCGATCTGTATGACCGCATCACCAGCGATTTTGGCGACAACCTGGACAGGGCCAATGATGTGTACTGGGTGCTGAACAACTTTGGCGGCAACACCGACCAGGCGCTGCAGGTGATTCAGGAAATTCAGCAAATCAAGGTGGCGCTGACCCTGTCCGACGGTGCGGGAAGCTCCAGCGCGGAGCCGAGGACCATTGACGTGCCCTACGCCGCCCGGAAAACGGCTATGGAGCTGCTAGAAAAGGCGCTGTACAGCGATTATATGGCGCTGAGCATGGACGAAATGACCGGAGGCAGCCTGACCAACGTGGCCATTCAAACCGCCATGACCAATTTGAACCTGAAATGTGATCATTACGAGTGGCAGTGCTTCGCCTTTGTGCAACAGGTGCTGGCCCTGCTGGGGGTGGACACGGAGGAGATCGCCTTCCAGCGGCAAACCTTTGTGAATCGGCAGGAAACGGTACAGGACATTTACACCATGCGGGCTGATCTGGATTTGGAAACGGCGCTGAAATTGAACCCCTATATCAGCCAGGACGACATTCCGGGGATTATGGAGGCGATGGAGGCGGAGCGCGTCAGCGGCCTGCCATCTCTGGATATGCTGCAAGCCGCCATAGATGCCCAGAAACAGCCTTTGGCGGGCGCAGACGGGAAACAGGAGGGCTAAACCATGGACAAGGCTTTGCGGGCCTCTGACGGGCTGGAAAAGGCATTGCAAAAGCGCATTGAACAGGTGTACGGCGACGCGCTGAAACAGGCTGTGAAGGACTGCAAGGCTTTTTTGCAAAAAATCAGGGACGTGGACGAAGGCAAAATTCAGCCGCCAGCCGCCTATAACACGCCCGAAAAGCGGCTGAAATGGCGGCAGGGCTTTACAAGAGAGCTTCTGCGCCGGGAAAACGTGATCAAAAACATTGAAAAGGCCATTCAGCAGGCGGGGATAGACATTACCCCCGTTATGCGGGCCACCATCGCCAACATATACCACGTCAACCGGATTTATACCGCCGAATTGCTAGGCAGCGAGGCGGGCGTGAACATGTCCGCCTCCATTCCCAATCTTCGGCAGGTGGAAATTTTGCTGAGCGATACCCAGCCGCCCATGAGCAAAATCGCCTATCGCAATCTGGCCCAGGCCCCCGCCATGATGCGGAGGCTGCAAAACGAGTTTGCCCAGGCAACCATGCTGGGGGAAAGCCAGAAGAAGATTATCAGGCGCATCCGGAACGTGATGGGCAACAGCGCCTATAACGCCCGCCGCATCGCCCAGACGGAGCGAACCCGGGTACAGTCCCAGGCGCGGGCAGACAGCATCCATCAAGCGGCCAAAATGGGGATAGCCGTTCGCAAACGTTGGACCACCCGCATGGTCAACAGCCGTGAAAGCCATATTGATTTAAACGGCAGGGAAATCCCGGAAAACGAGAAGTTTCACACCATTTTGGGGAACGACATGGACTACCCCGGCGACCCCAGCGCGTCCGCCGCCGATGTGATCAACTGCCACTGCGTGCTGGTGCCTGTGGTGGGGAAAAAGAAGGGATAACATGGCCATTCAAATCAGGCTGACCGACAACGCCGACAGAATTCAAACCAGACTTTCCGGCAACATACATGCGGCCCTGACCGCCATGGGCTTAAAGGGCGTAGAACTGACCGTGAACCAAATGCAGACCGGCTACGGCAGGCCCATATGGCAAACCGGCGACTTGCAGCGGGACGTGAGCTTTGAGGTGGAAAACAGCGGAAAAAACACCGTGGACGTGGGAAACAGCCTGGAATACGGCCCCTACGTTCACGAGGGCACCTACAAAATGGGCGCCAGGCCATACCTGCGGGACGCTCTGATGGGCGGCAGGGACGAACTGAAACAGGTGGCGGAAGAACAGCTGAAAAACGGCTTCTGACGGCGTTTGTTGCAACATGTTGCAACATTCAAATCCCTTGACGGCGTTTGTTGCAACATGTTGCAACATTCAAATCCCTTTTACAGGCAACACCAGCCGGGCAAAGCAGCGCCCGGCTGTTTGCATATTTCAATCATGGGCGAAGCACCGCCCCAAAGAAAGGACGATTGAGTCATGGCTCTTACCCGCAAATTTCTGAAAGCCCTCGGCATCGAGGAGGACAAAATCGACGAAATCATCAATGCCCACGGGGAAACCGTTTCCGCGTTGAAAGATGAAATCGAAACGGCGAAGCAGGGCGCGAACGACCTTGCCGCCATCACGAAGGAACGTGATTCCTACAAGCAGCGCGTGGAAGCGCTGGAAAAAGCCAGCGGAGACGCGGCCAAGGTACAGGCCGAGTACGACGCTTACAAAAAGCAGGTGGAAACCGATAAGGCCAATGCAGGAAAGAAAGCGCTGGTAAAAAAGGCGCTGGAAGCCGCCGGGGCGAACCCCGCGGCCATTGACCTGATGCTTGGCACGGTAGACCTGTCCACGGTGGAAATGGACGGCGAGAAGCTGAAGGATGAAAAGGCCGTATTAAAGCCCATCCGGGAGGCACACGCCGGGCTGTTTGGCACCGTGAAAAACCAGGGCACACCGCCCACCAATCCGCCCATCGGCGGAGGAAGCGGCGCAAAGACCCGGAATGAGATTATGCAAATCAAGGATACGACCGAGCGCCAGAAGGCCATTGCCGAAAACCTGAGCGCATTTATGAAAGGAGAATAACCAATGCCCGCACCGAACAATCTGATTAAAACCACCGACGTAACTGTAACCGCCCGCGAGATTGACTTTGTACAGCGCTTCACCCGCAACTGGGACCACCTGCGGGAAATCCTGGGCGTGATGCGGCCCATTCGCAAGCAGCCCGGCACCGTGCTGAAAAGCAAATACGCCGAGGGCACCCTGCAAAGCGGCCAGGTGGGCGAGGGTGAAACCATCCCCTATAGCCATTTTGTGGTGAAGGAAAAGCCCTATGCGGAAATTACCGTGGAAAAGTACGCCAAGGCCGTTTCCCTGGAGGCCATCAAGGACCACGGCTATGAGAACGCCGTGCAAATGACTGACGACGAGTTCCTTTTCCAGCTGCAAAGCGAGGTAACCAGCCGATTCTACGCCTACCTGAACACCGGCACCCTGGCTTCCAGCGAAACCACCTACCAGATGGCGCTAGCCATGGCCAAAGGCCGGGTGGAAAACAAGTTTAAGGAAATGCACCGCACCGCTACCCAGGTGGTGGGCTTTGCCAACATCCTGGACGTGTACGAGTACATCGGCACCGCCAATATTACCGTACAGAATCAGTTCGGCTTTAACTATGTGAAGGGCTTCATGGGCTACGGCACCCTGTTCCTGCTGTCCGAGGCCGAAATCGTACGGGGCCGCGTCATCGCCACCCCGGTGGAAAACATCAACCTGTACTACGTCGACCCCGGCGACGGCGATTTTTCCCGCGCCAACCTCGTCTATACCACCGATGGCGAAACCAGCCTGATTGGCTTCCACACCGAGGGCAAGTACGACAACGCCACCTCCGTGGCCTACGCCATTATGGGCATGACCCTGTTTGCCGAATACCTGGACGCCATCGCCGTAATTGACGTGGACGCCACCCCCTCCCTGGGTACCCTGACCGTGACCAGCGCGGCGGGATCCGCCACCGGCGCAACCAAGCTGACCGTGTCCCCCGCTAAGGAAAAGGCCACCAACGTGTACAAGTACAAGGCCGGTACCACCGCGCCTGCCGTGACCTACGGGCAGAATCTTCGCACCTGGAGCACCTGGGACGGCGAAAGCGACCTGACCATTGCCACCGGCCAGAAGGTAACCGTTGCCGAGTGCGACAGCACCTATAAGGCGCTGAACGCCGGTAACGCCACCGTAACGGCCAAGTAAGGAGGGACGGCGATATGGCGGTAAGCATTGGAAATATCATGCGGCACTGCCGCAATTACTTTGAGCAGGGCTATTACGATGGCAATTTTACCATTCAGGATGGCGCGTTCAAGGTGCCCGATCTGCCCATTGGCCGCTATATCGCCGTTTCCGGCAGCGCCTGCAACGACGGGGTACACCGGGTAGGCGAAGCGGCGGACGAACTGACGGACGAAGCCTTTACCGGGCGGGTGTGGCTGTTAAGCCCGCCCGCCTCCTTTCTGGCATTGGCAAAGCAGATCAGCGAATACGATGACAAAAACCCGGTGGACGCGCTGCAATCGGAGAGCTTCGG
>ERZ1034878.684-NODE-684-length-14536-cov-11.321387_pt1 | contig 14536 bp, 9 predicted proteins | sample MGYA00520593_ERZ1034878 | MGnify/ENA primary metagenome ERZ1034878 (study PRJEB33766, sample SAMN09781724) | gut metagenome | biome: gut microbiome | host: Homo sapiens | place: Madagascar | study: EMG produced TPA metagenomics assembly of the PRJNA485056 data set...
ATGAAGCGAAAGTCTGTTTATCTCTTGAATAATTTGAATGAAGAGCACCTCGGGGGGGGGGCAGATGCTTGGGAAGATTGTTCTGCCACAAATCTTACAACTTCTTGCACCGCCAAGGTTTTCATAGAGGGCAAGATGAATTACTAATTTAAAAAAGGAGCTTATCAAAGCTCCTTTTTTATTGGTTAACTCTTTTAATTAATTACAGCAACAAAGCGGCGAAAGCTGCGATTACCATTGCCGGACCAAACGGTAAATATGTTCTGTTTTCTGGGTTTTCTCTCAAACCTTTGAAAATAAACATACAAGATATTATTCCAAGTACCGCAAGAATTATTGCTCCTATTGAGAAAATTAAAACATTTTCAACTGTGATAATTCTAAAATGTTGCAATGAGTAAAATGTTATCGCGAATGTGCAGAACAAAATGAATGATATCAAGGTTTTCCAGTCCTTATTTTTAACAAGATCTCTTATAAATATTGGCAAAAACAGGACAACTTGAACGATTACTGATAATGCCAAAACGACAAGTAAAGTTCTCCACCCAAACATTGCGCCAAGACCTGCTGCAATAAAAGTGTCACCTTCTCCAAACGCCCTTGTGCCGGCAATTAGATAGCCCGCCCTTGCAAAGATTTCAAGAATAGCAGCCCCCAATAACGCCCCAAAAATTGACATTGTTAGTGGATTGTTTAACAAGATGTATTTTGAGAATTCCAAAGGTGTTCCGGCTGCGTGAACTTGGAAAAGAGCTGTTCCTGTGACAATTAGAGCATAAAGTAGTCCAAATCCGATTAATGTATATGTGTGAACGTCATAAACAACTTTTTCTTTCATATCGGTTCCTGCAATTACGATTAGTAATGTTGAAAAAATCCACGCAAATAGTGTGTCAAAACTGAGACCGAATTTCATAAACAATAAAGTAAAAATAATCCCTGTAAGTAGTTCTATTATTGGATATTGAATACTAATCGGTTCTTTACAAAAAGCACATTTGCCACGTAAAAAGATATATGAAAAAACAGGAATATTATGCCACCATTTTAATGGTGTTTGACATTTAGGGCACTTTGATGCCGGGAAAACGATTGATTCTTCTGATAAAGTTCTTAAAATAACTACATTTAAGAAACTTCCTATGCTTAATCCTGTAACAAACACGAGTGCAAGTATTGTAATAAGTGCTCCCATTTTATATCTCCTTTTTATTTGTCGTCTTTACTTGTAATAATTTCGTACATCTTGCTCAAAGCTTTTTTTAATCTCCTTGAAACCTGCATCTGTGAAATATGAATTTTTTCAGAAATTTCACGTTGGTTTAAGTCCTGATAATAACTCATTTCAACGATTTCTTGTAAGTCTCTCGGTAATTTTTTTATCGCTTCGGCAAGCATGATTTTGTTTTCGTAAGAGTTCATAAACTCTTGATAATCCCCTGCCGGAATTTTGTCTATAAGAGCCAAGTCGTCATCATCAACGGAAGATGTCGCCTGGTCAAGTGACAAAGTCGTTTTACAAAGTTCTATTTCCATGACCTCATGAATTTTTTGTTGAGAAACTCCTACAATATCTGCGATTTGATCTTCTGACGGATCTTCAATGCCTTTTTCTTTAAGTAATTTTACGGCAGAACTGATCTTGAAAACGAGTTCTTGCAATTCTCTCGGAGCTTTGATTATAGATGCTTTGTCTCGTAAGTAGTGTTTGATTTCGCCTCTTATAAAATATGATGCATAAGTTTTAAATTTAGTGTTCTTGCTCGGATTAAAGAATTCAATAGCCTTAATAAGCCCGATTGAACCGACTTGAACCAAGTCCTCGTTAGAAATTTTTGACTGAATAGAAATGTTGCCGGCAATTTTTTTGACAAATTGCATTCCGATTTCAACAATAGAAATGTGGAGCATACGTTTTTTCTTCTCGTCTGTGCAAAACTTGTATGCAATAATGAGTTCGTCTATATTTTCAATTGTTTGTGTTTTGCTCTCCAAAAGATTATCTCCATTAATAAAGATATTATAGCATAACTTTTTAATTTTAGAAATAATTAAAAAGATGTAAAAATTTATTTTGTATAATAAATTTTTGTGGTAAGCTTGAAGAATAGATGGAGTAGAAAACAATGATTACAATAAAAGATGTAGAACATGTTGCAAAACTTGCAAGATTAGAATTGACAGAAGACGAAAAAGAACTTTATACAAAACAACTTGGTGACGTATTAAAATATGTTGACCAGATGAATGAAGTTGATACCTCTAACGTTAAACCGATGACTCAGGTTATTGATTTTTGTAACGTTATGAGAGAGGACAAAGTTGTTCAAGAAATTTCGAAGGAAGCTTTGATGTCTAATGCACCGGAAGTTGAAGGTGATTTCTTTAAAGTTCCTAAGATTAATTAAGATGTAACTGAATGTCCACCCCTTGTGGGAGGACCGAAATCTTTGATTTCGAGGCGGGGTAGTATGTAACAGACGCTCGCTGTATAGTGTATATTTTTATTGAGGTTAGCATGACAAAATATATTTTCATAACAGGTGGTGTAGTTAGTTCTTTGGGAAAAGGAATTGTTGCTGCATCTTTAGGACGATTACTTAGATCTAGAGGGTTTTCTGTTATTAACCAGAAATTTGACCCTTATATAAATGTTGACCCTGGTACAATGAGCCCGTTTCAACATGGTGAAGTTTTTGTAACCGATGATGGTGCAGAAACAGATCTTGATTTAGGACATTATGAAAGATTTACAGATACTTCTTTGGGTAAATTTAATAACGTAACATCAGGAAGTGTATACCAAACTGTTATTGAGAAAGAACGTCGTGGAGATTACCTTGGCGCAACTGTTCAGGTTATCCCGCATATTACAAATGAAATTAAGTCAAGAATTTTGGGAGCAACAAAGCAGTTTAAACCTGATTTTCAATTGATTGAAATCGGCGGAACAATTGGTGATATTGAAAGTTTACCGTTTATCGAGGCAATTAGACAGTTTAAGACAGAAATCGGAATTGGAAATGCAATTTCAATTCATACAACTTTGTTGCCGTACTTGCCAACATCAGGGGAATTAAAAACAAAACCTTCTCAACACAGCGTTCAAGTTTTGAGAAGTTACGGGATACAGCCTGAAATCTTGGTTTGCAGAACATCAAAACCTATTCCGAAAACAGAAAAAGAAAAATTAGCATTGTTCTGTTCTGTGCCGAAGGAAGCTGTTATTGAGTGCCGTGATATGAAAAGTATTTATGAAGTCCCATTGGCTCTTGAAGATCAAAATATGGCGCACGTTGTTTTAGATATGTTGAGAGTGGAAGACAGACCGGCAGATTTGGAAAATTGGAAAAAACTTGTTGAAAATATCAAAAATCCGCACGCAACGGTAAAAGTTGCAATTGCAGGAAAATACACGAAACTTTCAGATGCATATATTTCTGTTGTGGAATCTTTAAAGCATGCCGGTTATGCAGATGATGTTAAGGTTGAAATCAAATGGATTAACTCAGAAGAATGCGTTGACCAGAAAAAATGTAAGGAATTGCTTTCTGATGTTCAGGCACTTGTTGTTCCTGGCGGATTTGGTGTTCGAGGTATAGAAGGCAAGTTGAATGTAATTCGTTATGCAAGAGAAAACAACCTTCCATTCTTGGGACTTTGTTTAGGTATGCAGTGCGCGGTTATTGAGTATGCTCGAAATGTTGTAGGTATAAAAGATGCAAACTCAAAAGAATTTGATGAAAATGCTCAAAATCCTGTAATTGATTTGATGCTAGAACAAAAAAATGTTCACGGTTACGGCGGAACAATGCGTTTGGGCGCGTATGATTGCGTGTTGAAAAAAGGTACTAAAGCAGCATTGGCTTACGGCACAGAAAGAATTTCAGAACGTCATAGACACCGTTATGAGGTTAATAACGAGTATTTGGATAGAATTGCTGAGAAAGGTTTGGTGTTCTCAGGCATGTCGCCTGACGGAATGTTAGCAGAAGTTGTTGAATTGCCGCAGTTGGATTGGTTTGTGGCATGTCAATTCCACCCTGAATTTAAATCTCGTCCGGAAAGACCGCACCCATTGTTTAAGGGATTGATTGACGCGGTGGTAAAACGTTTAAAATAAGTTAATTATAACTTTTGTAAATCTTTTATTATAGACTGGCAAAAAAATTTTTTAGGGCTTTTAATATCCAAGGGATTTAAATTGCATGATAACGCCCGTATTTAACAGATTTCGAATAAGTCATGGCTCTCAGACGGCTTTTCAAAGTTCGTCAGTCGGAAAAACAGAACCTAATAATAGAACAAGCATTTTTTATATAAATGATTTTCACGGTAAATCCATAAATATGGAACGAACTATTTCTGCATCAAATGTTTTTGATAGTTTTACGCCTTCTGCTCCGACCGACAAATTAAAGCTGTCGTCCGGAGATATTCAGCTTGGTGAACCTGTTCCTGCTAATAAAGTTATGGTGGAAGCTCAAAATATCATGGGCATAATGGCTTCTGCTGTTGGAAACCACGAGTGCGACATGCCGGAACATATTGCAGAACTTATTCCTAAAATGGGGTATAAAATGCTTGCTTGTAATGTAAATATCAAGCCACAAAATCCACTTCATGATAAAATTCAAAAGTCATACATACAAGAGGTGAATGGTCACAAATACGGTATTATTGGAGCTGCTCCGGTAGATTTATTTTCTCGGATTAAGTATGGGAAAATTTTTGACGAATTAAAAGTTGACAACATTAAAAACACAATTCAGGATATTCAAACAGAAGCCGATAATCTGAAAAAGCAGGGTGTAAATAAGGTTATATTGCTTTCTCATGTAGGTTTTGGCTATGATCAAGAAATTGCCAAAAATACTGATGGGATTGATATTATTCTAGGTGGACATTCGCATAACTTGATTAAAGATGTCAAGCCGGGTGTAAATCTTTTCAATTCAAAATCCGGTGAACCTGTTGTTATTACTCAGGCTGGGCGTGACGGAAATTATTTTGGCGTGCTTAATGTCGAATGGAATAATCAAGGTGTTATGACAAAAGTTCAAAACAATGTTACCGGTACTCGTGGATTTAAGCGTGATCCTGTTGTTCGTCATTTATTTGAATTTATTGTTGGAAAACCGAAAGTTGTCGGCGTTATAAATTCAGCTCCACCGCCTCCGGAGAATGCTTCAATCGAACCAAATGCACATGGAAATTTTCTTTGTGACTGTATGCGAGAAGAACTTGGAACAGATATTGCAATGTTCGGCTCGGCTACACTAAGAGGCTTCTTTGAGGCCGGAAGACTTGATACAAGATGGCTTGAAGATATTTCTCCATTCAAAAATAAGATGGTTGTTGCAAATTACACAGAAAAAGAAATTGTTGATGCGTTGAAAGTTTCAGCAAAATCTTTGATTAATACAAACAACAAGCCAGGAATTGTGCATGTATCAGGACTTCAGTACACCGTTGGAAAAGATGGAGAACTTAAAAGTGCTGCATTTGTCGACAAAGCAGGTAATGTAACTCCTATTGATATCAAAAATCCAAGAACTAATAAATTGTATAAAACTGCTCTGATTGATTATTATGCACAAGGTCATGACGGCTTTACAATGTTGAAAAAATATGATCAAGCCGAAAAGGTTTATGATTTTGACGTGACAAAATGTATTGAGGACTATTTTGAGCATCATACCGGGGCTGTTGATATTAAAGATGATGGTAGAGTAAAAGTTGTAGATTAGTCGTTTTGCGCGTTATCTTCGTATGTTTTAATGAGTTCATAGTCCCAAGCTAATAAGCCTAAAAACATACTGTAACTAAGTAGTATAGACATGAAAAATACGCCGAGTTTTGCGATAATTTGTTGGTGAGAAGATATTAAAAGTGCCCATGCACTTATATCTCCATTGAGTTGAAACCCGAAAATTATGCCAACAGATACGCCAATTATAAAAATTACGGCGAGAGTAAAAAGATATCCGATAATGACAACCCAAATTCGTTTTAAAAGCAACAATAGGTAGTCTTTTAGTTTTATGTTTTTGAATACGTCAGCAATTTTATTTTCAGAAAAATCATAAGAAAATCCGGCAAGAGGCATTGTTAGAGGAATTCCAAGAATTATTAATGCACAAGCTGAAAGATATGTGTATTTTGTAAAAACGCCTAAAAGATGGAAAATTAACGAAATTCCCCAAATAATTAACGGAGTTTTCTTTGTTGCAACTTTAAAAATTTCCATATCAATATTCGGTAATTCTCTTTTGTTCAAGAATAATACTTCATATCCGATAACAAATAGCTCAAAAACAGCAACCAAAAGGACAAACAAAATCTTTTGAATAATATCTAATTCGACGTAATTTTCTTGCCAGAGAGCAAGATAGCCTGTAACAAGTCCAAGTGTTCCGCAGATTGAAAATAAACAAAGTTGCTTATCTAAAAAGTCTTTACTGTTAAATAATATTTTCATGGCATTAAGCATTCTCGCCATTTATAAAATCCTCTCTTAAAATAGGTCTGATGTTTCGATTGTATGATGAAATCAATGAATAAGGAAATGCTAAATACCAAGTTATGATAACAAAGTATGCTGCAAATGTATTCATTACAACGTCTAAGCAATACACATCTTTGAAAACTAACCCCATAGTGTCAATTCCAACCAAATGTAATACGCAGTATGCCACAATGTAGATAATTGCAACTGCGAAACTGAACAAAATAAAGATTATAGCTTTAATATAAGTTTCTTTCCAGGTAGCCTTTGCAAATTTGAAGATTAACGGCAATTTCCACAAATCAGTGAAATCATAATCTTCTGCAAATGCAATATAAAAATAATTAACAAATACCGAAATTAATAGTAATGCTGTAAAAACTATAATCGGGGCAATAAACGAGTGTGTCCAAACGTATGAAACTACACACAAAACAGCAACAAGAAATGTGTAAAAAGCCCATACGATATTGAGTTTTATATATCCCCATATTGCACCAATCGGAAAGCCTTTGAATGAACAAAGTACACCATTATTGATATTGTGGATTGCGTTATGTAAAAAGTTCAAACTGTAAAGTCCTATGCCAATATTGAAAAGCATATCTATAAAATTTGTTTTGACTGTTGCACTTGTATTAAAATTTGCATCATAACACATTGATAAAATTGACCAAACAAATGCGACCAAAAGTATATATAAATGAGCTTTTTTATTTTCAAAAACCTTTTTGTAACTATCGACAAATCCAGACATGTTATAATCTCCCTTTGTCATAATTATAGCATTTTTCAAAAGAATTGCAATAAAAATATTTGATTTTTTGCTTAGCTTGCTTATTTCTTGAAATAATCACTGTGTTATGCTATAATTCTTTTATGGAATGTCCAAAATGCGGTTTTGAAATAGATGAGAAAGCGTTAGTTTGCCCCAATTGTAAAAAGGTGCTCAAACTTGCGTGTCCGATTTGTAAGACTATTAACGATTCAAACACATGCAAAACTTGTGGTTATGTTATTATTTCAAAATGTTATAATTGTGGAAAAATAAATCAAACGTTTTCTAAAAAATGTAAAAAATGTGGTTTCAGTACTGAAAAAAGCGTTATTATGAATGAGTCAAACGCAGATGACTACGTTTTGATGACCGTTGATTTCCCGAATTTGTCCGAAATAAAAAATGTTTTGGGTTCTGTCAAAATGTTTAATAAGTTTAAAATTAACCTTGACAATCTAATTACAACTTATGCAAAGTCAATTGGGGTAAGACGTCAGGTTGTAGGAAAGACTTACGTAATTCGTTTTGATAAGGATTATACATTCAACAGCTCTGTGGCCACTGCAGTGAAGTCGTCAATAGAACTTTTGAATAAGATAGTTGCTCTAAATTGCAAGCTTTTACGTAAAAAGAACGCGTCTGTAAGATGTAATATTTTCTTAATGAAGCGTAATATTGAGGACGACCCGAATAATCTTGATTCCGGTTATAATATCAGTTTGTTTAACAGAATTAATTCTTCCTCTGAGGATAAGGTGCTTGGAACTTTTCAGGTTTTGACAGACAGTGATGTCGCAGATGCCGTTGGGGCTGAATACCATCTTGAACAGCTTGAATCTGTAATGCATAACGATGAAATGTCGATGTATTATGAGCTTGATTTGAAGGACTATGTGACGGTTGAATATCCTGTTGAAGAAGATGAAAATGAAATAAAAGTGCCGAATTTTGTCCAAAATATGTTAGTTGAACAAGAAAAGCTTGATGGTGAAGCGTTGAACAATCTTGATGTGTCTGCTACTGATTCAATATATGATCTTGATACAATTAACTTTGATGAAATAAAATGTGAATTTATAAGATGTGAAAATATTGATGTGATTTTGCATGTCGCAAGCAAGTTGCAGAGTATTCCGAATGGGATTATGGGGATAAGAACTGCAGAGATGTATAAGCCATATTCCATAAGTGTTTTGAATGCTGTTGATGAAACTCAAAAATTCAACAATATAATTTCTTTAACTTGTTATGATGAGATGAAATACTCTCCGTACTCGTTTTTTAGAGATTTAGTTTCATCTATTTTTGAGTATACAGTTTCGCAAAAACTGTTTTTTCAAAATGATTTTTCAATGTTTCAATCTCTTGACCCGAATGGATTAATAAGAGATTTGGTCGCTTTGCAAAAGCGTGAAAATTCCGAAAATGAAGATACTCGATATGTTTATTTTGAAATCTTTTTGACATTGTTAAAGGCTATTCCAAATACTTTGATTTTTGTCGAAGATTTAGAAAAGATTGATTCAAGCTCTTATGAGGTTTTGAAATATATTTTTGAAACTTTTGACGACTTGGATATAAGCTTTTTATTTACTTATGACAAAGATTTTTCGTTACATAAGGATTCTCATTTTTTGTTGAACCGCCCTTATTACACCGAAATCGCATTGAAACCGACTTCTTTTGAAAAATTGATAGAAGAAAACAAAGCTTTATACAAAGAAGTTTTGAATAATTTTTATTTTCAAAGAGTTGCTAAATACGCTTGTGGAAGCAGTTTATTTATTGATATAGCATTACAATATCTGATTGAGTCCGGTGTTTATGAGTATAAAGACGACTGTATTCGAATGATAAATCCAAAAACTATTATTATTCCGTCAAATCTGGATAAACTTGTTTCAAGGCGTTTGTATCTGCTACAAGATGATGAAATGGCGATGAAGTTTTTGACGTCAATTGTGCTTCTCGGAACTCGTGTGGATAAAGCAACAGTTGAAAGTTTGAATTATTCGAATACCGCTGAAATTATTGAGAAATTGACTGATATGGGATTTATGTACGAGTATAATAATTGTTACTATTTCCCTAATTATAACTTGCTCAGAAGGAATTTGTTGACTACTATCAGTAAGGTTTATTTAAAGGAAGTCGCAAAAGATTTGTTTGACAAGGTGTTTAATGAAGATATGCCAAGTCCTATAAAAGCATATTTGTATGGGTTGTTGGACGAAAACGAGGCAGAAAAAGCTCAATGGCAAGAGTTGGCAGATATTTCTTTGTCGTTGGGTGATTTTAGTGCATATTTGAATAGCACGACTAAAATTCTTGATTTATTGGATAAGAACGAAAATCCGGAACAGGAAGAGGATATTAAGAATTACAAAAAATTATTGTATGAAAATATTTCTGAAAATCTATATGATTATGTTCCGGAAAAGACTGAAAAGATTGCAATAGAAACACTTTCTAATATCGAAAAAAACGGTGACGTTGATAAGATTATTCGTTTGTGTAATAAAATGATAAATGGAGCTTTGATTGCCGGAGATTATGGCAAAGCACTTGAATTGACACATAAAGTCCTTTCATTATTGCCGCCGTCATCTCTTAACCCACAAGATGGTAATTTCAATCCATATTTCTTTTTGATGTCAGTTATTCATATTCAGATTTTGTTTAATATTGGAGCATTAAAGGATTGTATTGATGTTGGCTTTAAGGTTTTGAATTTTGTAAATAATCAAACCATTGAAATTTTAAAACCTGAATATATGTCAATTGATGCGTTTAAGTCTTTAATTGCTGTGTCTGCAGGTTATGTAGCTCTTGCAAATGTTCTGTTAATGACAGGAGATGTTAGAGAATTTTTGAATATTTTACGTAATGAAATTGATTTTACGCCAAAATCTTATGATTTGTTTATAGCTTTGCAAGATTTAATACATGGTAGAGAAATATCAATTGATACTTCTTCATTTGAAATTGAACAAGGTGATATTTTTGGAAATGTTTTGTTTAATTTGATCAGCGCATTTACATCTGCCGCTTTGGATTATAAGTTATTTGCAGAATTTATTTATAAAGCGAAAATTGCCGCAAAATCAGCAAACCTTCATCAATTGGAACTGTTTTGTGACTTAATGATTGGTTATGCTTATATGCAATTGGGCTCATACAAAAAGGCTGAAGCTATTATTTATAAGATAATCAAAGCAACGAATAATAAAGGTATGACGACGCTTTTGTACGTAGCATGGTATGTAATGAGCGAGTTGCACCTTAAACAAAATAAATATGATGTTGCATTTGGAATTGCTAACAATTCACTTATCCAACTTGAAAAAAATAGTATAACAAGTGAATATTTATTGATGTTGTTTAAGTATAATATGTTTAAAATAATGATGTTTAAAAAGCAATATGATAAGGCTGAAATCTGTATTAATCATGCTCAATATATTGCTCAAAAATATGGTATAAATTTTGTATTTGATACAGAACAAAGTCATTATGTAGCAGTAGAAGAGGAAGAGTTATCACTTGATAATGCCGGAATATTTGAGAATATTCAAGGAAATCAAGACGAAACGATTTCGGGAAGTGAGGAATAATGAAAGTTTTATTTGCGTCAGCAGAAGTTGCTCCATTTTCAAAAGCAGGTGGGTTGGCAGATGTTGTTGGAAGTTTGCCAAAATATATTGAAAAAGATGCAGAAATTGCAATTTTTACGCCTTTGCATGGGCTTATTGACGTAAATAAATGGGGAATTAAAGAACTTGAAAATTCTACAATGTGGCTAACTTTTGGCGGAATGGGACACAAATTCAAACTTTTTATGTGCAAACTTCCCGGAACTGATATAAATGTTTTCTTTGTTCATAATGATTGGTATTTTTCTTGTTTCAAAGATGTTTATCCAAAATGGCTTGATACTAAATATGAACATGAAAGATACATTGCATTTTCACTTGCGGTGATGGAATATGCAAAACTTTTGAACTTTAAAGCAGATGTAATTCACACAAATGACTGGCATACGGCTATGATTCCTGTGTATTTGCATAGTAATTACAGATTTGATGAATTCTGGAAAGATACAAAATGCGTGTTTGAAATCCATAACCTTGCATATCAAGGTGTTTGGTTTGAAGATGTTCTGGATTTTGCAAATATGCGCAAAGATATTGTTTACAATGAGTTTGGGGTAGAGCATTTTGGAAAAGTTAATTGGGTAAAAGGCGCAATCAATTATTCTGATAAAGTGATTGCAGTTTCTCCGACTTATTCTCGTGAAATTTTGACGGGCGAATATGGCGAAGGAATGGATTATACATTGAGAATGAACCAACACAAACTTGTCGGAATTTTGAACGGTATTGACTATGATGTGTTTAATCCAAAGACTGATAAATCGATTGTCAAAAAATTTGATGTAAAGTCCTTGAAAAACAAAGAGGAAAATAAGAAAAAAGTTTGTGAAGAATTTGGGCTTGAATATAATCCTGAAAGACCTATGTTTGTTATGATTTCAAGACTTGTCGGACAAAAAGGAATTGATTTAATCCGCCAATGTCAAGATGAAATCCGAGGTTTGGACGCAGATTTTGTATTCTTGGGGAGCGGAGAAAAAGATTATGAAAATCTTCTGATTTGGCTCTCTAACAACTCGTCAAATGTTCGTGCATATATAGGTTATAGAGGTGATTTGGCAAATCAAATTTATGCAGGTAGCGATTTTTATTTAATGCCATCAAAATTTGAACCTTGTGGTTTAAGTCAATTGATTGCTATGCGTTATGGTTCTTTACCTGTTGTTCGAGCAACAGGCGGACTAGAAGATACAGTGACAGGTTATCCGCTTGAAAATTCTAACGGCTTCAAATTCTGGGGCTATTCAGGTTGGGATATGATGCAGGCAATTCGTTGCGCAATGGGCGTTTATCAGGATAAATATACATTTAATGCAATGCGAAAAACGGCAATGGAAACCGATTTTTCATGGAAAAAAAGTTCAAAACAATACTTAGATTTGTACAAATCACTGTGTTAGTAAGCTACCAAATACATTTATTATTTATACATACACAGTTTTTTTATTGCTTGTATTCATGAAATCAGGAATAGTCAAATTTTTGCTCTTCAAACTAACATTGAAAAGCTGCTTGCCAGCAATCTTTTCTAAAACTTGTGGCTCAGTATGCATTGTTGACTTTTCTATTTGAGCGATTGTTTTAGGGAAGTATCTTTCGAGATATTCTGATCTAATTGAAAATAAAGGAATATTGTTATATGTATTTAATATAGCACCACCCTCTGCAATAGTTTCTTCTATTGCAGAAGTTGGAGTTAACTGATTTGTAAAATATTTAATATGGTTTCGTTGAGCTTCAGGGAATTGTTTTAAAAACAAATCTAGTTCTTTTTGGTAAGTTGCACCTATTTTGTCTCTAACATATTTTGGAAGATTAATAGTTTTTTCAGCATTTCTAACATTTGGGGCTTGACTGATTAGATGATATAATTCGTGGGTTGATGCAAATTCATTTCCCCCAGTTGCAATTATTCCCATATCTTTTCCAGCGTAACAAGCAAAAGAATCTAGTATATTATCTATCACTTTAAAATTTTTGACTTTATCATTTATGTGTAACAAATTTTCTCCTGACATTTGCTTCAAAACAGTCATCATTTTTTGTTTTTGTTCCGGTGTACAATCTTTAAGGATTTCATTAAGATTAATTTCTGTAACTTTACCATTTTGGGAATTAAGTACGGAAATTTTATCAGCAGAATAGCTGATTTTGTATGTGTTTCCATTTACCTTAGAAATTGCTTCTGTCGGACTAACAAATGTATGAGTTAATTGTCTATTCATCAAAACGTTTCCATCTGAGTCCTTAATAACGTACGTTAACGATTTATTTCCATTTGGTTGTATTGTTATAACTTTATTTGTTGTTGTTCCGTCTAAAGATTCTAGGTTTTTGGTAATTGTTTTTATACCAGTTTTAGGGTCAATTTTTGCATCACCTAAAACTTTTACAGTTCCATTAGGAGCTTTTTGTACAATCTTATATACGCCTTCAACTTCTGAAGGTATCATTGTTTCAACAATTTTTTCTCCTTCTTTGTTAACAAAAGATAATTCTTCCTTTAACACTTGCGATTTACTAAATAAAAGTTTAGGGTTTTGTGTTGTTTCTGTATAGTTAGCTTTTAATGTAACATCAGAATTTAACTCCCCTTTTTGAGAAATTCTTCTTAGTTTTATTATTGTATTTTCATCTTTTTCAAGCATCTTTAATAGTTCTGGAGTTTTCTTTAAACTTTTAACATTTTCACGTGTTAATGACAAGTTTCCATTTTCAATGCTTTCAATAAATAGTTCTTCTTGATTAATTACTTTAAAATCTTTATCAAAAGTTTTTAAATATGCTTTACCAGTTCCTTTTTCAGTAATAGCAAGTGTAAAATTATCAGGGTTGTAACTGTTATGCATAATATGTGCACTATCAAAATTTTTACCATAGAATTTTTTTGCTTGGTTAATTTCTTGTATAAGCTTGTCTGTATTCAAATTTTTAACCATTTTAGCTTCCAGAATGCTTTCGCCACACAAACCACCATCAAAGATAAGCTTGTTTATTTGTTGTTCGTTACAACCAAGTTCTGAAAGTGCAAGTATTTGTTTGTCATTAAATACTTTATATCCACGATTTTCTAGCTGGATATATTTTTTAACAAAATTCAATTGCGGTTCTTTCATTTCTGATAAAAATTTCAATGTATCAGAATTTACGGCTTGCAAGTATTCGCAATGAGAGTCTTTCATTCTTAAAAAGTCTCTTAGTTTCAATAATTTTTCGTCTGGTAATTCAGATAAAAATTTTACTGTTTCATTATCATATCTTGCAATAGCACCAATATCTTTTACTTTTAATCCTTGTCTTGAACATAATTTTTCTAAAGAGTCCCATTTTTGATTATCCACTCTACCCATATCTTCTAATGCTGGAGTATGATTTTGTTTAAAAAACTGTTCAAATCTAGTTTTTTTGCTTGCTAATTTAATATCTTGACAAACATTATGTGAAGATTTAGAAAGAGTTGTTATTTCATGTAAAACTTCATTAATAGGTCTTCCTTTAAGACCTCTCATAAAATAAGTATGCGGTAATATAGTTTTTAAAACTTTACTTGCAATCATCATTATTCCCCAAAATTCCCCGTATATATATATAAAG
>ERZ1034878.687-NODE-687-length-14494-cov-6.075975_pt1 | contig 14494 bp, 33 predicted proteins | sample MGYA00520593_ERZ1034878 | MGnify/ENA primary metagenome ERZ1034878 (study PRJEB33766, sample SAMN09781724) | gut metagenome | biome: gut microbiome | host: Homo sapiens | place: Madagascar | study: EMG produced TPA metagenomics assembly of the PRJNA485056 data set...
TCTATTCTCTCTTTCTATTTTTTAATATAATATTTCATTACCAATAAGCTATAAACTTTAATGAAGAAAGATTACAGCATTCTCCGCTCAATAGATAATTTCTCTTTTAACATAGTTGTCCCTCTTTTCTTTTCAATATCATATTTCTTAATGCACTAACTATTTCCTTACACTGGTAATCACGATTATAAAAATAAGGGGAAGAATTATAATATACTTTACACTCTTCATTAAAGCGTAATCTTGTTGGGAAAGAACAAAATATATTGGTTAAAGCATTTCCATCTGCCCATGTGTAACCTTGCTTTTGAGCTTCTTTGATTAACGCTATATATTCTGCTTTATTATTCACCAAAACAGTGCACTTTTTTAAATTTATCATTAGCCATTTCCTTTCTAATCATTATGAGCCTTCGCACTCCTTCAATTAAAACCATGCATTCAGGATAATCTCGTGCACGTCTTCCACGACTAGAACCATAATATGTATAATAATTTTCTCTAAATTCTAGCCTCGTTGGAAACCTGCAGAAAACTTTATTTAAAGAATCCCCAGATGCCCATGTAAATCCTTGCTTCATAGCAATTTTAGTTATAGCCGAATATTCTTTTATATTGTTGACCAATACAGTAGAATCTCTAAGATCAATCATTTCCACCCCCAACCTTTCCAGATAAGCATTCTTTTCAAATTTTTACATTTGATGAAGCTTGGTGTATACTCTTTTGTCTCTTCACAATAGCCGAACCATCTGCCTGATATATCTTGATGAAGTTCATATATTTTCATGAGGTCGCCTCCCTTGTCATTACTAAATATCTCAAACTATTTGCCGGAAGTAACATTGCATTGTTAAAATACCATGGTGTTTCTTCACCATCTATTGATAAGAAATATTCATCTAATACAAGATCTGTAATTCTAGTTACTACACAAATTTTTCCACAAAGTTTATACATGTGGCTGTTAAAAAATAATCTTCCCATTGAATTTTCATAATGGTAATACCGCCCGCTAACTAAATTTTTTCTAATCACTACTCTATCCCCAACTTTATATTTCATGTTTCCTCCTCTTATCAATTAGTGCAGTTAGTCCTTTGTAAGGAATGAATTCCTCTACAGGAAACCAATAATTACTAGCTTCTTCTAATTCATAAGCTTTTCTTTCAAAAGTTTTAGAAGTTAGTTCTATAATTGATTTTATGGTACATATATTTCCTAATAAATAATTTATATCTACGCCCCATAGAATACGAGGAGTATTAGATCTAAAAATTACTTTATCTCCTCTCTTCATGTTGCCTTCTTTCATAGATAGCTAAAAATAAAGTACCTTCTGCAGGAATAAACATGCTACAAGGAAAAATATAACTTTCTTCCTCTACATAGCAATAATGCATACCATCACCAGAATCACCTACACGTCTTATAGTCATAATTCTATCTTTAACTAGCTCCATGGGAATCGCCCATATGGAATCATATAATCTAGGTAAAGTAGGATCAACTATTACTTTATCTCCAACTTTCATCTTATTCCTCCAATATAAAATCAAGTACTTCTGCAATGCTCATACTTGATATGTCTAATAGTTTCATTTCCTTTGAAGCATATTGCACAATACAAATCCCGTCCTTGATTGTGCAGCTTATTATACTTCTCTTTTTTAATAACTTATCCAATTCCATAATAGCTCCTTGATAATTCTCTTGGGGAGTCGAACCCCAAGAGAACTGTTTTATTTTATTGTTTACTCAGCATCTGGAAGATAGAACTTTTTGATTCTATCCTCTCCTACAGCTTCGACAGCAGCCATTGCTACCTCATGAGAGCTGAAGTAAATACCATCTGTGATTTTTCTTCTGCTCCATGTGGAATCAACTTTCTCTGTCTCTCTGTTCCAGCAGAGTTTGTATTTTCTCTGAGAATGATCATCCCAATCAATCTCATCATTGTGATCAATAGCGAAGCGTTTAAGCTCTGCTACAATCATCAGATACTCAGCAGCTGCATCTCTTTCTTCCTCAGTCTTGAAGCAGTTACCTACTGCAAGTCTCATCACATCTTTCTGGTTCTCAGTTGTGAATACTCCACCATCTTTTTTGCCTGTGCCCCACAGGTAGAAGTACTGCTCACCCTCTGTTGGCTCCCAATGTTTCTGTGCTGTCTCTGGTGCATCAACCATTCCCTGAAGTGCTCCGATGAGTTCTTTAAGCTCGTCCTGTCCAAGTGCTGCCATAATGTTTGTAATAATAGTTGTGTTCATCATAATCTTAATCTCCTATTCTTGTTTAAAATTTGTTTTTTGTTGTTTGTTTCAATCTTTACCCATAATCCATATTCAGTTGTAATTTTTCTATATTCAGTTGTAATTTATATGAAAACCTCTTAGTGGGCTAGAGGTCAATCATATACTTTGGCATAAACATTCCTCCTTTACTGTGATTTTATATCAATAATGTCACAAGCAGAATAATACTGATAATGACTTAAAGCCATACCAATTGCTTCCATTTCATTTATTGCGAGGATTTCACAACAGATTTCATTTCCGCTGTAAGTCTGAAGATAAATATGGAAGAATTTCTTTGCTTTTTCCTCTTTCGAGAAGATATAAGTACAATCATCTGTATAAGCTGTTGTGTAATCAGTGCTAATAGGTGATGCTTCTTCATCATAATCTCTCCACCAGTTTCCATATCTGCCATATCCACCATAAGCAGCTTCAATATACTCAAAAGGTTCCTCGCATGGCAACGCAAGAATCTTTTTCGCTTCTTCAATTGTAGAAAGAAGTGCTTCTACATTAATTGTTTCTCTTGTAGTATGTTCATCAAAATATCCAGAGGATAAATTGACTGCCGCTACTCCAAGTGCTGGAGCAACTGTTGATATATCACTCACAGAACCCCATGCTGTTTTGAAATATCCAGTAGACTCTATGAACTCTTCGAAATCTGGATTATCACAAGAGTAGAATACACAGTCATTGGTTCCTCTTCTATCAATTTCTATGATGTAATTTATATCATTGTTTACTATATAGTCACTTACAGCAAACTTCTCAGCTCCTACGCATCCAATTTCTTCATCCTCTGTAAATAATACAGAACACTTGAAATCTTTAATAATCTGTAAGATAGCGTAGATGCCACACCGGTCATCTCCCCCAATTCCTTGAGGAGAGGACATGATTGCTCCAGTATATTTAATTTTCTGAACACAATCTTTATGGACTGTGTCCATATGAGCTACTAAAAGTACTGGGAAAGTTCCCTTGGCATAGAGGAATCCATCTTCTGACACAGGTTCATAACCAGCTGCTTCCAACTTATCTTCCAGATGTCTCTTAAGAGTCATCTGTTTCATTCTTAAAATTTCTTCAAATTCTGTGATTTTATATTTGTTTTTACTCATCGCTGGCCTCCTCTTCTACACAATCTGGACAAAGTCCTTTGTCGCCTTCTTCAATTACATAATATCTTCCACAATGGACGCATTCTCTAACTTGTTCATTGAGGAAGTAATCATGCTCACTTTCGATATATGTGTATTTTTCTTCTAAGCAATGTCTACATACTTCCTCATTTGTTGATTCTACATAGAAGATATCATCATTGTTTTGAACTTCTCCACAGCAGTCACATCCTGTGAAATCTTCTTCCCTGCAACTATTACAGATATCCATATCTAACTCTCTGTAATAGCTGATTTCTGAGTTAGGCACTCTTTCATTGCAATGATCACAATAAGTAGAACATTCGCAGCAATACCAGTGCCCGTTGATAAAGTACATATCTTCCTCATCACACCAATCACCACAATCATAACATCTGTGCCTTCCGTTATCACCATAAGTGTCATAACAATCTTCACAAAGAAGAGTACTTTCCATATCATGCCAATCCCCACATTTTACACAATAGATATCATGTCCAACTGTCATATGCCTATTATCTACTCTTCCCTTGGGAATCATTTTGACAATTTTACTTACTGAGCACTCACTCTGGCACTCATAATCTCTGTAGTGGGTACCTTCAGAATTAATAACTGAGCAACAAGCAGAGGTGCCACCTTTCTTTCTCCAAAGGTTAGGAGCTACCAAACAGTCAGCGATGATTTTCTGAAGCTGTGCTCTAATTGGAGTGTACAGTGAGTTTTTACCATCATTGCACTGAGGGTAGAGTCTTCCCTGTACAAGGATTCCATCTTTATAATGGAACAACTGACGGATGATTTTCGGCTCGAACTCTAAGTCATTTCCGTCATACTCTTTATCTACCTGATAGTAAACCATTGTAGTTCCATCAAGAAGATAACTCATAGTTCCTGAACAGTGGCATCCTGAGTAACCATTAGGATTGTTTTTATCCAATGTGTGACAGGATGACCAGCTATTTCCATTGGAGGACAACAGATAATCAACTGGATTAACTGACAGGATAGTGTGCCGGATTACATCCAGTGGATTGATTGCATCTGAGTACTGTGCATACCTCTTTTCAAAATCTGAATAGGTATCAGAAGTAATACCTATAAGTGTACAGATTTTCTTCACTGCTCTTGAGGTTTTCTGACCTGCTGAAATACCTTTAATATCAGGATAGCATTCTTTAATTAAAGAAGCTATTTGTTCATTCAGAAGCTGTTCTCTGTAATATCTCAATGCATCCAAAGCATCTGTGTATCTTCTCTCGTTAATCATCCAATCAATGAACCTGTAAATTTTCCCCTCGTCTGGCTGTCCCTTGATATTCTGGTCGAATGCTACATAGCATTTTTCTTCATTCCAGTTAGGATGATGTCTTAATAACTCCATCAAAGGGGCCTTGTTATCTGCCCATGTGTTGATAATTTTGTCAATGGCTGAATTACCCCAAGGGATATCATACATATTAAGAACCTTAATCATGCCCTGTTTCATTGTTTCCTTATTCATGCTGTAAATCCTCCTAATACTGTTTCGTATAATTCTTCTGGAATCTGTTCTTTTCCTAAGTACTGTTCAGAGATTTCTCTTGCTCTCTGTACAGCTAAAGTTCCCTTATCTTTGACTCTGTCATAAAAGGCTTCCACTGTGTTCATGACTTTTGAAACTGTTTCATATTGTGTATACAGTTCTTTGTCATCTGACTGAATCTGCTCGAACACTTCCTGTACACCGTAAGTGATAAAGCATTCTGGACAATAATCATTGACTAAAGGTCCGGAAATAATCTTTCCGCAGTGTTTACAGATAGAGAGTTTATAATCTCTCTCATCCAGATCTTTATAGTCACCGTTTTCAAACTTGAATACCTCATACTGGTCAAAGATATAAGCTGCTTCGTATCCCTTGGCGAGCTCCTCAAACTGAATCAGAACCTCTACAGAATCCTCTTTTCCTTGCGAGAACGTTTTTATTTTCTTGTTTAGAGGTTTCATTTTAAACTTGCTGTCCTCAATGTAGAGAAACTTTGAGTCAAAGTTTTCTATGATATCTTCTCCTAAGACATAATTCTTGAAGAGGAATCCAAGGACAATATCAATGTCCTTAGATTCTACCTCTGATGAAGTGATTCTGTTATCTTTATATAAACTAATAAGTACCATGTTTGTTCTCCTTTCTTAACTGTAACTGCATTATAAACCAGTTTGTAAAACTTGTCAATATTTTTTTACAAACTTGTTTAAGAAATTTTCTTTCCTCTTTCATTGAACTGTTTTGGCTCACCAAGAGATACTAAATAGTCCTGCATATAGAGGGGTAAGCTCATCCCCGGTCTTTCTGGGTATGCAGCTAATCCTTTAGCTCTGAGAGTACTTGGTTCTGTTTCTCTCATAATAGGAACCAGTTTAAACAAACCGACTGAACCGTAGTACATGTAAATAGTATACAAAGCACGTAATACATATTTACTTAATCCATTAATTTCCATTGTATAGCCTGCTTTATGACAAACACTCACAATAGATTCTAACCCAATGTAGCCTGAAGATTTAGAAATATTATAAGCTAAGTCATAAGAGCCGACCATACCTGCTTTCTGATTTCCTTTGTAGCTACTAATTCCTAAATCGTACTCATCAAGTACTCTCTGAATAGCTACGCATACAGGATCTTTAAGAATCAACCCTGCTTTATGCTGCTGTAATTTAGTTACTCTTTCAGTGCAGTTAGACTGACGAACAAAGATTGAAGCTTCATACTTTCTTCGCTCTTCCGGGTCAGTTGGAGCCGTAGTGATAACCACACATTCAAGAGCATCTAAGATTCCTTCTGATGCACAACATCTTCCATTGCCGTCTACAATTGAGAACGTACCTTCTTCTGGATGCGGCACTACTAACAGTGGATCCATGAGAGTATGATCAAATTCTTTATGCAGTTTTGCAATTTTCTTTGATCTGCCTTCTTCTAACCGCTGATATGCTGGATCAACTGAAAGAAGTTCTCTAGGGATTACTGCTAAGTGTTTGCTTCCTGATACTAAAAGATTGTTCATAATTGTAGTAAATAATACGTTTTCCATTTTGTTTTCCTCTTTTCTTTTTTATATAATAAAAAAGAGCTGTTTTCACAGCTCTAATTTTATTTCATAGTTTAGCAGTCACATTCTACTAAGTTTGTGAGATATTCAATACCGTGCCCGCACAGAGCAGTCAGAACCTCATCTAAAACATCAAGTTCTCCCTTTGTTTCGCATGATTCAAGGGCTTGAATGATTCCGTAGCCTTTTTCATACTCACTGGTATTTACAAGTTCTTTAGTTACTGTGTCACCGAGTTTTTCCTCGGCATAATCAACTCTGTAGAGTCTTTCCTTTGCTGTCTTCATTTTGAAAACCTCCTTGATATAATTAATTCTTTAAGATTTTTGGGGTACCTTGTCCAAATTAAATCTTTATCTTCATAGGTCATACTGTATGTAAGGCCATCTACAGTTGGTTTATATAGAGCATTTATAGAATACCTTTTACTATGATTCAAATTTTCATCATAGCCATCACCCGTCATAAACCCTGTAGCGTTAATAAAACATATGCTTTGACTGCCGTAATGCTTTGTTTCACAATCGGTAAGGATAATATAAATTCCCGCATACATAACAGCTATCATTCCAGACCGGAGCTTCTTTCTTAAATCAACCATGCTGCCTCCTTTCTATTAGTGTACGGACAGGTGAAATAAGTTTCAGTTCTTCAGCATAGCTCCACCAATAATGGAAATCTGAGCCACCATTTCCATTGTGTAATGAAATGTTTTCTTTATAGTAATAGACCAAATATTGGAATAGTCCAAAACTTTTGTCAATATCTTCTATCTGTCCTACACCGTACTCTTGATGAAAAACTATATCACCTATTTGCATTGTTGCCTCCTCTCTATTAATGATGCCAGTGGAGGAATGCACTTCATTCCTTTAATGTCGTCAGAGCTAAACCACCAACCATGGTTGTCTGGACAAGATCCCGGTTCTATAGCACCGTCATGTAGGTTCTCATTTGCTTTGAAAAAGTACACAAGTTCACTACTGCCAGGTCTGAATTTTATAACTTTGCCTAACCCATAAAATGGGTCTTTAATGTAGTCTCCTATCATTTGCCTTGCCTCTTTTCTATAAAATGTCTCAACGGTTTCTTATGTAAGAGCTTGATTTCATCTTTACTGTAAACCATACAGTCTACAACAATTCTATCATCAATTGAGCCACTATATAAAAACACTCTATTGTAAGAATGACTATAAGTGACTACATAAGGGTAAGGGACTATACCTCTATACCATATCAATTTCCCTATTTTATCTTTATGATTATATACATATATGTTCTGCATACTCATTCCTTTCTCTTGGCGATCAGATCAATCAGCGGTCTCTTCTTGAGAAACTTGATATGTTCTTTGCCATAGCAGAGAGCGTTAGTTAGATATCTTCCTTCATAGTATTCAGAGTAAAAGTTTGAATCATGTTTATAATGATCTACTATGTAGTGAGAGTGCCATAATGATCCGTCATAAAAATTTAATTTACCTAAACCATTAGGTGTCTTTACATAAATATGTCTCATTTCCACTCTCCTTTCCTGCGTAAAATCGCTTCATAAAGAGTATTATGAACCAATAATGGTTCTACTATTTTTTTAGGAAAGTCAAAAATATAATTTCCATGTAGAAATTCTACAGTATATTTATTATTTGACTCTTTGGACACATAGCCCAGTCCTATTAATGTTGTATAAATTATTTTCATGTTTACCTCCTAATTGAATCATAGCAAACATATGTTCCTTTGTCAAGCGTCTATATAGCAGAAACTTCCGGTTCCTGTGTCTAATGTGCAACGAGCATGCTCATATTTCATAATTAATTTATTAAACTTCTCTTCTGTCATAGGAGAAGTTATCTTGTAAGGATGTGCCCAAGGAGAGTCTACATAGACTCTATTTGGCAACAGATATACTGGATTACCTGCAATAAGCTCTTTGTGAGCTTCTCTTCTGGTTACTCTTTTTAGTTTCATAATCGTTTCCTTTCTAAGTAGCATAGTTAAACATCTTGGAGGAAAACGGGTAGCCCTAGATTTCATGCTACCCTTTTTTGAGTAATTCAAGATGCTTAAATATACTGCTTATGCAGTATATTTTATTTTCTACTTTAAAAAATTCTCAGCCACTCATCTCCTATCAATTCCCATGTTGTAGGATTAAGAGCATAGTCTTTAGAATTAAACAGTTCCTCATATCTTTCCTGCATCAGTTCCTTTGTAGGAAAGAACTCTTCTTTTCTTAGGTTCCCTTTGTTGAAACCTGTTTTGAAATAGATTCTAAGTTTATATTTCATAATTAGTCCTCCCTTGCATACTGAGCAAATTGTTTAAGCCCACCTGCATAGTGTGCGTCTACAATTTCATCGTCATAGACAATCTCGGTTCCGTTGGACTCCATGATGCATGAAGCAAGGTCATTAATAGACCAACCGTCTTCTGCATCAGCGTACCAAGAGAACTGATTTCCATTGGCAGTTGTCATAGTAATCAGATCCGTATCTTCCATGTGCTCAACCTCTGTTACTATTCCTGTCAGAGGATATAGGTCTTTGTATTCTCCATCTGTTGTTGGAGCTGCTGATACAGGTGTTGATACTATCATTACTGTTAATGCTAAGGCTAATAATTTTTTCATGATTTTATTTCCTTTCTTATATAACTACAATATATTTATAGATATCTACATATTGATCTAATTGATAGACAGGTGCCTTGTCAAATGAAGTTGACTATCTCCCTTGCTAGGTATGAATACATAACAGACACTGAAATTCTGTGCCAGTTTCCATTCTGAAACATCAGCACAGGAATGTTCATAGGATCTTTAGGTCTTTCTATGCAGATGAACTGAAGCCCATTGCCTCTAATAAATAAGGCTCCTTTAGGTATTGTATAACCCAAAAGAGCCTCTTTCCGTTGTATGCGGACAGTAGTATATTTATATGTCATAGCTAATTCCTCCAATAAAAAAGACATCTCTTACGAGATGTCTTTAGTCAGCACAAAGCACACCTATTTTAGACCATGAAGCTGGTCCTCTGTCTGCTATTGTGCATAGATCTGGATGAAATTCATACGGCATGAAGATATTATCAATCCAATTATTTGCCGCATTTTCATCTATAAAGTAGGTTTCCGTTGTATATTCAACGGTAGTATAAGGGATTCTGTGTAATATACTAACGTAATACATATATCACTCTCCTTTCAAGATTTCCCTTGTGCTAATTTGAGTTCCATCTGGAAAATCAAAGGAACAGTTGAACTCTGCCCCCATACAGTGAGCTATTTTACATAGCTCATCCAGAGTAAATTTCCCTCTCTGGATTCTCTGACATATAGTTGGCTGCGTTACACCCATCTTACGTCCTAATTCTGTCTTGGACATATTTGCCTTGGCTAATGCCGGTTCTATAATTCTCTGCATATGTTAACCTCCTACAGAGATTATAGATTATTGGCATAGTTTAGACAAGAGCAAATTTGCCTGATTCTGCATTGTAGAAATAACCTACATCATTATATTTCCTTTGTGTAAGCCTCTTAAATCCATCCAAAGACATATATTCTTGAGCAATAATAACTACTCTGTTTTCGGTGCTACAAGCTACATAATAACTACCGCCTATGATCATACTCAAGCGTTCCATTGCTCCATTGTAGAATAAACAGATTGCTCCATTCGGGAATTTCGTCATCACAGTCCACCAATTTGGATTTATATCTATAGGTTCCGTTGTGTAAAAACCTTCATCTTCATAATCCAAATCGGTAGTCTTAACTACCATACATTGTGCTAAACTGCATAAAATTCCTGGATATTGTTTCTCTAACTTATCAAGATAGATTGATTTTCTATCCTCTGGTGTTTCAAAACTGTCGTTTCCTGACAGCTCTTTATATAATACTTCTAATCTCATGCTGGCGCTACTTCCTTTCCAAATAATATGTTTCGCTTGCGTAGTGGACAAGTGCTCCCTCTGAGCCAACTTCTATTTCCGCGGGTAAACAGTCAACTTCGCTGACAACTGCTGATTTAATATAATCATCAGCTGCCTTGGATGTTCCGTTGTTAGACACAACGCAAGATACTGTATCTCCGACAGAAAAGCCTTTTCCTTTGTAGCTCCAAGTTTGTTTATCAGGAGACACAATAGATACAGAGCGTCCAGAAATAAAATAGACAGTGCCCGTCATTGGACGAGTGCTGTCTTCACTTGCTCCTGTAGGCTTTACTACAGCCAATAAAAAAAGGAGTGCTATTAACACTCCTAATAATGAAGGGATTACTACTTCCTTGATTAATTTCTTTATTCTGTCTGCCTTGTTCATAATGATTTCCTCCTAGCTGCAATTTCAGCAGAACGTTTTTCATACATTTCTTTGCTGATTGTCTTTTTAGTCCAGTATGCGTTACGAACTTCTTCCCAGATGCAGGAAAGTTCAAAACTTGTTTTTGCTTGTGCAATTTGGGTTTTATAATTTTTCATAGTGATTTCCTCCTAAAAGTTCCCTTCAATGATGTCCATGTCCATATAGTCTACTACTTCGCCTGTGAATAGATTAACAGTAAGTTCATAGTCCGGTCCCTTGATTGGAACCAACAGAGCGTTCTTGAGCTTCTTACTTCCCTTCCAAAGAAGGGTAAGTTCGCTTGTGCTCGGATACATCACTGGAATGCATCCGTAGTCAAACAGTTCACTGTGACTGAGAATCAGTACAGCTGCTTTCTTCTCTTTTGCGGAAAGAGTTTTGTAGAACTCAGGGAAAAAACTATAGTCATGCTCGCTAAAGAATTCTGTCAGTCTTTCTTTAACAAGATTGATTACCTCTCTGTGTTTTGCTTTGCCTACATGGATCTCCAAGTAGAACTTTTCTTGTTCTGCACATTCTACATAGTCAGCAATATACTGACAGAACTTTTCAGGCGTATAAATGACATAATCATCATTCTCTTCATCATATAACCACCAGTTTCCACTAGCATAGGTGTAGAATTCTCTGCCTAAAACAGATTTCAACTCTACTGATGTGATTTTTCTTGTCATAATTTTTTCATAAATAGTTTTTGCCATGATATTTCCCTCCTGTTTATTGAACTTTGTAATTGTGCAAACTTGCACAGCTAATTTGCATTGTTCCATCTGAGCACTTTGCCCAAGCATAGGCATAATAGCCTATGTATTCGTTCCAGTAGAACACAATTTTCACTTCACTTGCATGAAGCTTTCTTGCATAGGTAGAAATAGATTTCTTAATTCTTCGCTGCTTCTTTGACAACTTTTCTACACGATTTCCTGGGTATATTTCCATTGTTGTTTTCATAGTATTTTCCTCCTGCCTTTTAGAGTGGCATAACCTCTGAATTTAAAACCAGATGGAGGGCTTGCACCTCCATTGCCGCTTTTAAAGCGTCTGCATATGTTTTAATCTGCATAATTTTTCTCTTTAATCTACAACATAGACTTTCCCTGGTCTGCATTTAATTTGTTTAACTTTCATACCGTCACGCCGTTTCGCTTCTGGAGTGTCTGTGTACCCTTCAAAAGCATTGAAACCTGCTGGTGGCATTCTATGACCAGTTTCGTATTTAACAGGCAATCCATGCCCAAAGACAGGTTTAGAATCTTCTTCCCATGAAATATCATAACCCTGTCCATCTACACGCGCCTGACTATAGCATCCACTACGTGAGCCATACATAGGCTGCGGATGTTTTTTAACCTGTGGAACTATAGAAGCTATAGCTCTAGTATCTCTACGACACGGTATAGATTTTTCGTGAATATAATCTTTAGTCCGCATGAAAGCTACAATATACCGCTTGATAGATGGGTAATCTTCGGTCGTGCCGACTGTCCATCTATAGCCATTCCAAATTTTCAGTGGAAAGTCTTTAGTCTTAGTGACCTTAGACTTTTTATCTAAAATAGTATGTATGTAACCAAAGCTAGTACATACATAGAGTACGCCATTGACATTCCCAAAGAGGGAATATTTAGGTAAAACATACCCGTGAAAGTTAGTGCCGAAGCCTTTAACCTGTGAACATGGTTTCATAGTTTTTTCCTCCCATCATGTTGATATTCCTACCTATGACCGAAAGTCATAGGCAGAGTATATCTGCACGATTATGCCATGCGTGTCTCCATAGATTCTTCTGCTGAAACTTTAACAGAGTCCTCTACTGGAATACCTAAGTATTCAAGGCAAGAAAGAATCAGCTGTCTCTGTGCTTCTACTTCTTTGCCGTAGGAACGTTTTAAGCCCTTAGAACTTGCTGAAAGTGAACCCCAGATAAAAGAGCACACATTGTTAGCTACCCATGCAGGTGTAGTGCCTAAAGTGAAGTTCTTGTATGTAGAATCTTCACCGTCAGATGTAGTGTTGAATACAGGTGCAATGACCTGTTTACAGAGGTCTTTGACCTCTTTGAAGGCTTTCTGGCGGTCAGCATCAAATGACTCTGTATCATTGTATGTAGCCTGATAATCTTTAGCATAGATGTAGAGTGAGTGCATACCTGTCAGTGTGAATGTGCCACCTGTTTTAAAGTAAGCCCATACATAAATACTAGCAATGCGATTATTTGTTGGTTTAGGGCAGAAATTATCTTCTGAATACCGCTCAACCAGTTCACTCTTGAATGTATCAAGAGCCTCTTTAGCTGTCTCAACTTTAGCATCAAGGTCAGCTTTTTTAACCTTAGAAACTTCACCTTTTTCAAGGGCTTTAGTTCTTGATGCTACAGCTTTGCCGTATTTATCTGACAACTGTAAATAGTGCTGTCTGTCATACTCAAGCTGAATATCAGTACCAAACCGCTCAACATTGACAACCTGTTTTGGTGCTACTAATTCTTTCTCAGTGTTTCCTGCAATGTAAATTTTAAAGTTTTTCATAGTATTATCCTCCTGAATTATAATCCTGTTTATCTCTTAAAAAAATATATAGTTAGTCCGTAGACTGTTGATGTGCATATGAAGATAGTTTCGCACTCTTACTCTTTACCGAAGTAAAGTTCCTGTATAATCCCATCAAGGTGAAAATACAAGCGTGGCAAGCTACCCATCAAGGTGTAGACGTGCTAACTATACAATTTTCAAAGAGCGTACTCTTGCATCATGCAAGGCTATGTGATATAATAGTTATGAACTGTTTAGGGTTAGGGGGCTTTGCCCCCTATGGTTCAAGGTATTCTCTATAGTCACGGTATGATGCAAAAAGCATATACCGCTGGATAGAGTCCACCCATCCCATGTAACCTTGCGGAACGTCGAAGCCCTTTAAGGTCATATGGTATCACCTCCTATTCAGTTGTGCATCCCCTGTCGTCAGCAGGGGATTTTTTAGTTGTTCAACAGGTTTTCCCTGTCGGTGATTGTACTATATCATAGGCGTTTGTCTATGTCAAGTACTTTTTTTGAAAAAGTTTTATTTGCTGCTTTAGGAATTTTTCTGTGGATTCCAGAACCACCGCTTGAACTTGCCGACCGCCTTTCCTTATCGACACGCTTATCATACTACTGTCACAGTAGGTTGTCAATACTTTTTTGAAAATATTTTTATTTACACGTTTACAAAAGCCCGCAAAGCCGCATAAATACAGGCTTTTTGGCATGAAAAAAAGTTTTTTCGTGAAAAATTACTTCCTATTAAAGCGAAAAATAAAGGTTGTCCAGATCATATTGTCTGCATACAGAGCGTAATACGTACTACTGCATGTACTTATATACATAGTGTAATACATAGTTGTTAGAATATTTAGAATAGATTAAATATTTAGAATAGAGTGTTAATTAGTAAAGTTTAATCAATTATATCTGCAATACGTGATTTAATAAAAGTTGCTACTGCAATATTGTTAGAATCACAATATTGTTGGAGTTTTTCGTATTCGTCAATGCGTAATGCGACACCTATACGTTTTAAGTTCTTTTTATCCCACTCTTTTACATA
>ERZ1034878.688-NODE-688-length-14492-cov-12.431392_pt1 | contig 14492 bp, 13 predicted proteins | sample MGYA00520593_ERZ1034878 | MGnify/ENA primary metagenome ERZ1034878 (study PRJEB33766, sample SAMN09781724) | gut metagenome | biome: gut microbiome | host: Homo sapiens | place: Madagascar | study: EMG produced TPA metagenomics assembly of the PRJNA485056 data...
TAAAAAAACACATAATAAAATTCAGATAGACTTGCAAAAATATTACATTTATAGTACATTTTGATTAGGTAGAAATATGATAGTAAATTATTCTTTAAAACTCCATCATGTCCATTGTCATAGTGTCCTTGAAAGACTATGAATTGATGGTGTGCGCTTTTAAAGAATAAAGTTTCAATTCTTTTTAAATGGTCTTTCAAGGTAAAAGCGATTGACTGTTTAGTATTGAGCGTTTGCTCTCACCTGATATCAGGCGATAAAAAGAATTGGAGAAATAATAAAGATGGCAATAACAAATATAATTTCGGCTATTGGAAATAATAGTAGCGTTTACCCCCTAATATTAAGAGATTGCGGAATTGAAGTTCCGACAAAACTTGCTCTTACATATAATCAAAACAAAAAAGAGTCAAAAGAGATTGCATACCTAGCGACTCGTGAACGTTTTTTGGACGAATATTCTTCATCTGCTGTTTGGCTTGGAGGTATTCCATTTATGGGCTGGCTTTGCAATAAATTTATTAAATCAAAAGGGTTGAGCCCTGATGTAAATTTGAAATTGTTTAAGGAAGAAGATGGTATTCAAGGAATTGATTACAACATCAAAAAATTTGCTAAAACCGCTCCTGATGCCGTAAAAGATTTAATTAAAGCAAAAGAAAATAAAAAGTTGTATGAAAAATTACTTGCTGGGAAATTTATTGCTTCTACAACTGTTCCGATTTTGTTTATGGGATTTATTTTACCAAAATTGATTTTTGCATCATCTTCAAAGAAAATTCAAAAACTAAGGGAAGAAAATGCAAAAAAATCTCAAAATCAAAAAATAAGTTTTACTCAAAAAGATAAATTTTTTAAATCTGAAACGCCTTCGTTTACCGGTGCGTGGGTTACAAAGGCTGCAAATTTCTCTGCGCAAGACAAAATGGCTGTAACTGATGGTGGATATGCGGTTGGACGAATTACAACAGCTCGAAACAAAAACGAGTGTATGGATTTGACTTTCAAAATGACAGGCATGATGATTTTGAATTATTTAGCTCCAAAATGGATAGAAAAAGCGTTGAACAAAATGACAGGAACTCAACTCGATCCTGTGATTTTAGCCGATGAAGAGTTTGTTGAACAAATTAAAGCCGGAACTTTGAGGCTTCCAAAATCTGACAATGCAAATGATTTATTTGATTTTGTTGATAATATTGAAAACAAGGATACTCCGTTTATAAAATTTGCAAAGAAGTTTGAAAAAATCAAAATGCTTGATAATGGAATTCGTGATCCTAGGGAATATGTTGACGTAAAAGCTCTTGGTAACTTTAGAAATGATATTGAAAGCTTTGCCAAGCAAACTATCAAATCTGATAATTTAGAAAAATTTATTAAAAAGGCTAAAATTGCAAAATCTGCAAATATATTGACAAACGTAGCATTAAGTAGTTTTTTACTTGCCTATGTTTTGCCAAAAGCGCAATTTGCATTCAGAAAACTTGTGACAGGTTCTGATCTGGAACCTGGTTTAGCACCTGCAGAAAAAGTTGTTGATAAAAAAGTATAAGGTGTCCTGCGCAGACAGCGAGAACTTTTTATGGAAAAAGTTCCATAAAACCAGCCACACGCTTCATTCACTAATAACATTTTACCGCTCAAATAACACTCGTTCTGCTGTTTGTTTCGCTAACAAGTTATTGCTCATTTCTCTATCGTGGCAATTTTACTCCGTAATCTGCTATATAAAAATAGAATGGAAATGGAATTTATAATAAAAAAGGAACTGAGGTATCAGTTCCTTTTTATTATTTAATTATCCAACTAAACCATTGCGATTTCTCTTGATGAATTCATAAATTCAACCTGATTGTCATCTTGAGAGTGATCTATGTCAGGCAAAATTTCATTTTTAATATTTGCCAAATCTTCTTTCATTAATCTTCTTGGAGAACCTTCATCAAGTGAGTGGTTTCTCAACAAGTATGATGGGTGGAAAATTGTCATAGCACGATAATCTTTTCCATCTACGTTGATTGTTAGCCATTGACCTCTGACCTTAGAAATTGTTTGTTTTTTGTCAAGGTTTACAAAAGATTTCAATGCCGTTGCACCACAAAGAACGATTGCTCTTGGGTTGATGATGTCAATTTGAGCTTCCAAAAATTTTCTGCAAGCTGATTTTTCTTCATCAGATGGAACTCTGTTTTTTGGAGGTCTGCACTTTACTGTATTAATTACGTAAATATCTTCTTCTCTTGAAATTCCGGCTTCTTTTAGAAAATCGTTCAAAAGTTGCCCGGCTCTTCCAACAAATGGTCTGCCTGTTTCATCTTCCATTTCGCCCGGTGCTTCCCCAATAAGTACGATTTTGGCAGTTGATGGGTTTCCGTCAGAAAAAACTATATTATTTCTTGTTGCTCCCAATGCACAAGCCTTACAGCTTTCGCATTTAGATCTAACTATTTCCAGACAATCCTTCTTCATTATTTTCTCTCTCCTCGTTATTGTTTTTGAATAAACCTACATTATATTTTTTACAATATCTTTTTAATTCTTTCATAATCACGTCTGATAACATGAATACTGCTATTAAGTTTGGCACAGCCAAGAATAAAGTAAATGCATCAGATAGATTAATTATACTTTTAAAGTTCATGGCAGAACCAATAATTATGAATATACAATATATAACCTGAAAAGTCCTTGTTGTCAATTTTGTTTCGCCAAATAAATAATTCCAAGCCTTAATTCCGTAATAAGATCCGCATAGCATTGTTGATAAAACGAAGCAACTTGCCATGAATGTCAATAATATCGGGAAAAACGGACAAACAGAACCGAAAGCTTTTGATGTTAATTCAATGCCGGCAATTCCTGTTGTGTGTAAATATTCACCGGAAACAACGATTACAAAAGCAGTTGCAGTTCCAACAATTACGGTGTCTACAAAAGGTTGTAACATTGCAATAAAGGCTTGAGCTACAGGGTTGTTTGTTTTTACGGCAGAAAACGCAATTGGCGCAGTGCCGAGTCCTGATTCGTTCGCAAACATTGCACGTCTAAATCCCCAAAGCATACATGCAAACATTCCGCCGGCAATTGCTCTTGGCTGAAATGCTTCTTTTATAATTAATGCAACTGTATGTGGTACATGCCCGATATTGAACAAACATACCGCAAACGCAGTCATTACATATAACGTACACATTACAGGTGTTACCTTTGATGTAAACTTGCCGATAGCTTTAATTCCGCCGATTATTGTAAAATACGTTATCACTGCGACAATTAGCCCTAAAAGCCAACTTTGGTTGGCAAAAAAGCTTTTGTCGCCACCTGTGACCTCGGTGATTTGTGTCGTCATAGCATTTATTTGGAACAGGTTCCAACCGCCAATCATTGCGAATACACAGCAAACAGCGTAAATTTTTGAAAGATATGGCGCAAATTTCCCGATATATTTGTTATTTTTCAATGCGCCTTCTATATAATACATAGGCCCGCCGGCAATAGTTCCATCAGGATTGACTTTGCGGAATTTTAAGCCCAATAAGACTTCTGCAAATTTTAATGCCATTGAGAAAAAACCTGCTAAAATCATGTAAAAAATAACCCCTGGGCCGCCGATAGAAACGGCTGCCGCAGAACCCGCAACGTTTCCAATTCCTGCTGATGCGGAAATTGTAGCCGTAAGAGCCTGAAAAGATGAAACTTCTCCCTTTTTCTTTTTGATGCGAATTTCTTTGTGTTCATAGTTTTTGGTAATTAGTTGTAAAGCGTGTTTAAATCCCCAAATTCCTATAAATCTGGTTCTGAATGTGAAATAAAAAGCCGCAATCATTAGCAAAGCAACCAAGAATTCGATTTTTACACCGTGAATGGTTACTGAGCTGAATATAATCCCTGATATTTTGTCGGCTATTGGGGATAAAAATGTATCTATTGCTACGTCTAAATTCATCAAAAACATTGTAACATAAACATGAATATACAGTTGAAAATCAATGTGAAATATGTTAAAATGTAAATATGGTAAAAAACAAGTCTGTTAATCTTACGCATAAATTATTGGAAGAGCTTCTCGGGGGGGGGGCACGCGTGACGGTGCACGTGAAGTAGTACGAGGAGCTGATTTAGCAGCTAAGCAGCTAGGAAGCCAAGCAGCTAGGTCTTTAGAAGTCGATAAGTCTGTAAGTCGTTGGGACGATAAGTCCGAAACAGCAGTCGGTCGGATTTGCCAATCCGACAATAAAATTAAAACCCTATACAACACGTCATAGTGTTCAATCTAGCTACAAAAAATAAGAAGATATTGCATAATAAACCACAAAGGAGGTTCAATGAAAGAGATACGCGAGATATTCGAGACCGTAAGAACGTATTGCGGAATGATGTTTGGAGAAAATAGGGCAGCTAAGCAGCTAGAAAGCGGTGCAGCTAAGCGAAACTGTCATTTGGAGAAGAAGCAGTTGCCATCAGTCGTTATTCCGAGCGATAGCGAAGGAATCCAGCCTATAAAAATAGAAAGACTTGTTGCTTACCCATCTAAATCTTCCCTGACTAGGGAAGACTTATGTTACGGTAAAGTTGCACATGATAATAATTTCGACTCTCCTGAAACGGTCTATTCACTACTCACCACTCACCACTCACTAAAACGCGCTGCCTTCACATTGGCTGAGGTTCTAATCACCCTCGGTATTATCGGTGTTGTTGCAGCCTTAACTCTACCAACTCTAATCCAAAACCATCAAAAACAGGTTTATGTTACCCAGTTGAAAAAAGCATATTCAACGTTGAATAATGCTTTCAATAAGATGGCTGCTGATGAAGGTGTTGTCGACTGGAATCAGACTTATTGTAGCTCTTCTCTTTGGGTTGAGAATGATCTTGAGGCAACAAATGCTAATCTTAATGAATGTTTTGATAGAATTGCAAAACAGATGAAGGTGGTAAAATACAAGCGTTATGGCGAGCCGTGTAATGGAACTTGGTGCGAATTTTTGGGTAGTGTTTCTGATGATGATTGGCTTAGCCGGACTTCTATTATGGTTACGGCTGATGGTATTACGTATCTTTTCAATTGTGGAAGCGCGTATATTGATATTTTGGTTGATGTAAATGGCGTTACAAAAGGCCCCAACAAAGCTGGTCGAGATGTTTTTGAGTTTACGCAAAAGACCTCTGATTCTGGTTCTTATTATAATTCGCTTGCCCCGTATGGAATAATTTACTGGAATCCAGATGCTTGGAAAGATTGTTCTGCTACAAATCTCTCAACTTCTTGTACCGCTAAGGTTCTCATAGAGGGCAAAATGAATTATTAACTGAAAAAGAGTCCATTTTGGACTCTTTTTAATTGCAAGTTGTTATAAAAATAGTTATTAAATTATGAAACAATTTTTACACCTGAACTTGTGCCAAGTCTTTCTGCTCCGGCTTCAAGCATTTTTAAAGCTGCTTCTTTGTCACGAATTCCGCCTGATGCTTTTACTTTTAGCCCGAAAGGTGAAACTGTTTCATACATAAGTTTTACATCTTCTGCTTTTGCGCCAACTCCATTTTTTACAAAGCCTGTTGAGGTTTTAACAAAGTCTGCTTTAGCTTCAACGCAGAGTTCGCAAGCTTTTTTAATTTCGTCTTTTTCAAGCAAGTCTGTTTCCAAAATTACTTTTAGCGGTTTGTTTTGGCAAGCTGCTTTGACAGCTTTTATGTCGTTTAAAACGAAGTTGTAATTTTTGTTTTTGATTGCGGTAACATTGATTACCATATCGATTTCATCAGCACCATCTTCTACTGCCTTTGTTGTTTCAAAAGCCTTGACGTCACTTCTGTTTGCTCCAAGAGGAAATCCGATAACTGTAACTATTTTTACGTCGCTGTCTTTTAGGTTCTCTTTGGCAAGTTTTACGTAAGCCGGATTGATACAAACCCCCAAAAAGTGATGGTCTTTGGCTTCGTTAAAAAGTTTTATAAAATCTTCCTGTTTTGCATCTTGTTTCAAAAGCGTGTGTTCAATGTGTTTGTTTAAGTTTTCCATAATTTCTCTCCCTTTTTGCTTGATTATAGCACAAAGTTTATTTATAATTCCTTTATGAAGATTAAAGAAAAATTACAAGTTTTAGCAGGTGATATACTGGGTGGGCTGAATGCCTCTATAATTACGTTACCACAAGCTCTTGCGTTTGGCGTTGCAACAGGCTTTGGAGCAAGTGCAGGAATTTGGGGCGCAATAATTTTATGTTTTGTAGCAGGTGTTTTAGGAACAAAAGTTCCTATGATATCAGGAGTTACAGGCCCTGTGGCGATTGTTGTGGCATCAGTTATGCATGCCTTGAATAAAGATTTGAACTCCGTTATATTTATAATCTTTTTAGCCGGAATTTTTCAGGTAATTTTATCATTAACCAAATTGCCGGAAATCGTAAAATATGTACCATATCCTGTGATTTCAGGTTTTATGAATGGTGTTGGTGTGATTATTATCATAATGCAACTAAATCCGCTTTTGGGGCTTCCGGCTTGTTCAAACACTATCGAAAGTCTTGAAACTGTTTTTAAATCGATTTCAATGCTTAATCCGCAAGCCTTTGTGATTGGTATTTTGACTCTGTTTATTGTGTTTTTCTTCCCGAAAAGATGGAATAAATATGTGCCGTCGCAGATTTTGGCACTGATTATATGTACGTTTGTTTCAATAAAAATGGGTTTGAATGTTGCAAAGATTTCACAAGTGTCGGTTTCTTTGCCATCTGTGAGTTTGCCTCATACTAATTTGCACGATTTTATTACGTATTTGCAATATTCTGTTATGCTTGCGGTGATTTTGTCTGCAGAAAGTTTACTAACCGGACTTGTATGCACGTCTGTGACGAAGGTTCAGGTTTCTCCAAAAAGAATGTTAGCAGCATTAGGAATTGGAAATGTTTGTTGCGCAATGACGGGAACTCTCCCTGGGGCTGCCGCAACCATGCGAACTGTAGCTGCGCTGAAAACAGGTGCAACAACCCGTTTTGCGACAGTTGTGACGTCAGTTATTTTGGTTTTGTTAATTTATAAGTTCTCTGGTTTTGTTGCGGAAATTCCACTTGCGGTTCTTGCAGGAATTTTGATAAAAATAGGTTATGACATAATTGACATAAAATTCTTGAAAGTTTTGAAGCTTGCGCCCAAAGACGATTTGATAGTTTTGGGTGTTGTGTTTGCTCTGACTGTTTTTTATAACTTGATTGTGGCTGTTGGTGTTGGTATTACTCTTGCATCACTTCTTTATGCTAAAAGAGTCGCGGATAGGGCAAAACTTGTTAAGCGCAAGATTTATGGTGATGATACAATGCGCATTGAAAAGGTTTTGGAGAAAACTTCCAGACATAAAATCCGTGTTGTGCACATAAGTGGAGCATTTTTCTTTGGTTCGGCAACTCAGATAATTTCTCAATTTGATGAATTTTTGGGGACAAAATACTTAATAATTGTTTATGACGGGGAAGATATGCTTGATATTTCTGCGATTTTTGCGTTGGAAGATATTATTCTTCGTTTGAAATCACAACATATTAAAATTTTGATGGTTATGAATAATGAAGATGTTAAATCTCAACTTGAAAAGTATGATATTGTATCACAGGTTGAGGGGGTATATTCGTCGGAGTTTGAAGCGATTGATGTTGCAAAATCTAGTTATAAAGCCTGTTAGGTTGAAATCTGTTTGAAAATATGGTAAAATGAATATGTAAGAATAGTCGATCAGGCACTGACTGAGAATATGAATAAGGAGATTTTTATGAAAAATTTTGATTTAAGAAGAGCCCTCGGGGGGGGGGCACCGAAACCCAGGTATAATAGGTAGTTGGGCTGATTTAGATGCAAAGATGCAGAGATGCGAAGAGGCAAAGTCTGTTACAGAAATTACGGAGCCAATCCTCGCCCCTATGGAGGGAGAGGAAGCAATCGTTCACGAACGATTAGTGAGTGTTACGAGTGCAGGTGCGGGGGAAAATCATATAGCAACAATCCAATCGAACCCCTCACCCGAATTTCTAAATTCACTGCCGTTCATTAAGAAATTCTACCCTGCTCCCCGTTGGGGCGAGGGTAAAGTTACAAAAGTTGCTCATGAAAATATTAGCAACTCACATCATTATGAAAAGTCAAAATCGCTATCAGTCGTCATTCCGAGCGACAGCGTGGGAATCCAGCCTATAAATAATTCAACCAAATTACAAGGAGAAAACATGAATAAATTAACCGAAACAGACAACGCATCTATGCCGTTTGGCATTTTTGCATCTAAAACAGTTTCTATAAAAACAAAAAATCAAATTGCTTACCCATCTAAATCTTCCCTAATCAGGGAAGACTTATGTTACAGTAAAGTTGTGCATGATAACAATTTTAACTCAACCGAAACGGTCTTTTCACGTTTCACGTCTCACTTTTCACTTCCAAAATCCGCTTTTACCTTGGCTGAAGTTCTAATCACCCTCGGGATTATTGGTGTTGTAGCTGCTCTTACTCTACCAACGGTTATACAAAATTATCAAAAGCAAGTGACAGTAAACAAACTCAAAAAAGCGTATTCAGTTCTCGGGCAAGTTGCACAAAGAGCTATTGCGGATAATGGGGCTATATCTGTTACGAATGGGGAGCCTTTAAATAGTAATACTTGCAAATCAATTTTTCATACTTACTGGCTTCCTTATTTTAAAGGAGCAGAAGTCTATCCGGAAGGAAAAAAGCCAAATTTAAATGATAATACCGCATTTTATCGCCATTTAAGAAGTGGATATTGGGACACTAATATATATACTCTATATGCTGCAGGAAGAATATTCTTTACAACCCCAGATGACATGTCTTTTTATATAGATATTATGAAATGGGTTAGCAAATATGACAATGATGGCAAGTTAATTTCACAAACAGGCGTATATAATTCTTTTCAAACTGTTTATGTTGATATAAATGGTTTAAAACAACCAAATACTATTGGGAAAGACGTATTCATTTTTACAATAGATTTTGAAAAAGGAATCGCTAAACCTTGGGGATACAATTCAAGTGATAGCGCAATAAATAGCAATGACGTATATTATGCGGCCAAAATTATCAAAGACGGCTGGAAAATTACTTATCCTTGGTAATTATTTATGATATGTTTCACCTTTAATAATTTTGAAAGCACGATAAATTTGTTCGACAAGAATTAGTCTTGCAAATTGGTGCAAAAAAGTCATTTTAGACATGCTCATTTTGAAATTAGCTCGAGCAGAAACATTCGCAGAAATTCCGCAAGATGAACCAATTACAAAAACAATTTCACCAATGCCGTCGTTTGTTAAATCTTCAATTTTTTGTGCAAACTCTTCTGATGAAAGCATTTTACCTTTGATTTCCATTGTGATTACAAAAGATTGTGGTTTTATATGTGACAAAATTTTTTCGCCCTCTTGATCTAAAACTTTTTGAGTCAAATTTTCATCTTTTATCTCAATAGGAGAAAGCTCCAAAATTTCCACAGAAGCGTAAGGTGTAAGGCGTTTTAAAAATTCGTCGATACCTTCTTTCAAAAACTTTTCTTTGATTTTTCCAAGTGCAATGATTTTTATGTTCATTTTGGTCTTTCTTTAATTGTTGTCAGAATTGTGCGATAGAAATTGTTATTTTGCCATATAAACAGTTTGAGAAGGAAACGCAAATTCAATTCCTTCTGTACGGAACTGTTTGATAGCCTCAAAAAGAATTTCTCCACGGACTTTTTCAAGCGTAATGATTGACGATGTTTTGACATAGCCAAATAATTTTATATTGATAGAACTGCTGTCAAGCGCATCTATATTTACCCTGAAATCCTGTGTGACGTCATGTCTTGTTTTCATAATTGATTTGATTATTGCGATAGCTTTTTTGATTTTTTCTTCACTTGTGTCATAAGTAATCCCAAAAACAATTTGGATTTTACGCTTTTTGGCGCGAGAAACATTTTCAACTACGTTAGAATCGATTATGCTGTTAGGTATTGTCACCATGAAATTGTCGAGTGTGCGAACTTTTGTGGAATGAAGAGTGATATTTTCAACTGTGCCTTCAATGTCGTTTACTTTTATGTAATCTCCTATTTTAAAGACTTTGTCTGTCAAAATTGCCAAAGTACCAAACATGGAAGCGATTGTTTGTTGTGCCGCAAAACCAACAGCCAAACCTGTAATTCCAAAACCTGCAATTAGTGATGTCAGAGAATAACCTTGGCTTTGCAAAAACGATGCTGTAATAAAGAAAAATATAAGAGTTTTAATCACTTTTTCCAAAATCGGAAAAACATGCACCAAAGTCGCCGAGTTGTCAGGGTTGATAAATTTGGCTTTAAGTTTATTGATAAACATATCGGTAAGCTTAAAAAGTACCGAAATAATAATTATGTTTATAATAATACCTAAAAACATAGCTATTTTAAAAGTTGAAAAAACTTTATTAATATTATCTGCATTTACAGCCATTTGTTCTAGCATAACATCACCCTAAAATTTTGCACTAAAAAAGCGGAAGACGAGACTCGAACTCGCAACAGCCTGCTTGGAAGGCAGGTACTCTAACCATTGAGTTACTTCCGCATAACCTAAGTATAATATAAAAAAAAAATATTGCAAGAGGTTTTAAAGAAAACTAATTCTTTAGAATTAATCCTTTGTGCTATAAATCTCTTTAAAAAGTTATTCTTTGGAGTGGTGAAATATTTTGAAAAAAAGGTTATTATATATTTGTAAGCTTGTTATATCCAGGCACTTATTTCGGGGTTGCGACAAGATTTTTTCTTAGAGCGGTTTGGTTTAAAATATAGCAAGCTTATTCTTCTCAAATACTATGTACAAAATTTTTTCATAAACAGACTCTATGTTTGATTGACCTGATGGCCCCCCGTCAGGTCTTTTATTATCTTGATAATTAGTCTTTTTATGTTATTATTTGGGGGTAAAATATAAGGAGAAAATTATGTTAAAAGAGGTTAGAGCAAGTCACATTCTTGTTAAAACAGAAGATGAAGCTAAAAATTTGGCAGAAGATATTAAAAACGGAAAAATTTCGTTTGAAGATGCCGCAAGGCAAGTTTCTTTGTGTCCATCTGGTCATGAAGGCGGAGATTTAGGCTTTTTCAAAAGAGGTGTTATGGTAAAACCTTTCGAAGATGCTGCATTTACGCTAAAAGAAGTTGGTGAAATTTCAGCTCCGGTTGAAACTCAATTTGGTTGGCACTTAATCCAATTGACAGGCATGGTTGATGAGTAATATTGTTGAAAAAGTTAGAAATTTTATTCACGAGCAAGGGGTAAACTACCTGCTCGTGAATTCTACTAACAAGTATTTGGAAGAATATACACCACTAGAAGAAAATTCAAGATATTTTTTGACAGGATTTTCCGGCTCGACAGGTGATGTGTTGGTTACTCCTGATGAAATTTTACTTTTTGTTGACGGAAGATATCACATTCAGGCGGATTTAGAGGTTAATCACGATGTTGTGACTGTCGTGAAACTGCAAACAGGACAAAGTTTTTTGGAAGAATTGGCGAAAAATATTCCGACAAATGAAGTGCTTGGTATTTTTTCTAAAAAAAATTCTCAGACTCGTGTTGAAACACTTGAAAACCTTGGCGTAACCGTAAAATACTTGGATTTTGATCCTTTGGACAAGTCGATTTGTTATGACAATTCCAATGTTGTTCAGGTTGAAGGCGTGCCGGTCGAAGAAAAAATTAAAGATATCAATTATGATGGTGCAGTTTTGATCACAAATTTAGAAGAAGTTTCTTATCTTTTTAATTTGCGAGATTTTTCTAAGAATTATTCAACAAAAATCCGTGGGAAAGCTGTAATCCTTGCAGGTCGAGCTCGTTTGCTTGATGAAATAGATGATTTTGTCGAAAGCTATCAAGGAAATATTTATGTCGACAAATCTACTATAAATGCCTATGATTACAGACTTATTGGAGAAAAAGTTAAGGTTTTAGAAAATAGTCCGATAAAACTTATGAAATCTGTAAAGACAGATGAGGAAATCGCTCACTACATAGAGGCTTTTAAGCGGACTGACAAGGCTGTTCGAGCAATTCGAGATTATATTGAAAATAATGATGGTATATCAGAATTCGATATTGCAGAACAGTTGGAAAAAGAATTTAAGCGTTTTGGTGCGAAGAGTTTGAGCTTTAAATCAATTGTTGCGAAGGATAAAAATTCAGCATTAGCACATTATTCAAAATGTTCAAAAGATGAAATTTTGCAAGATGGAAGCCTTGTTTTGATTGACTGTGGTGCTTATTATGAGCAAGGTTTGGCAACTGATATCACAAGAGTTTTTGTCAAAGGAACTCCGACAGAACTTCAAAAGCAAGTTTATACAACGGTTTTGAAGATGTTTTTGAATGCGTATAATTATGTATCTTGCCAGTCAGATGAGCCTTCACGTTTGCAAGGGGTTAATGTTGTCGGTTATGACATTGATAGCTTGGCTCGAAAAATTTATTCAGAAAACGAGATTGAAGGTTTTGTGTTTAATCATGGTTTAGGACATGGAATAGGGATAAATGTTCATGAATTTCCGCCAAATTTAAGTAAAAACGAAATTGCAAAGGTTGAAATTAAAGACAATATGTGTTTTACAATTGAACCTGGACTTTATAACGAGGCACATTTTGGAGTAAGATTAGAAAATTCTTGTTATATGAAAAACGGTAAAATAAATTCTTTTGTGCACATGAATTATGAGAAAAAGTTAATAGATTTTTCACTATTGTCAGAACAAGAAAAAGAATGGCTGAAAGAGTTTGAGGTGCTTTAAATGCAAGAAATTACAAGCGTAAATAATGAATTGGTAAAGGAAACGGTAAAACTTCAACAAAAAAAATATCGAGATAAAACAGATAAATTTTTGCTAGAGGGTTACAAATGTATAGAAGAAGCTTTTCGTGCCGGTTTAGAGCTTGAATACGTTTTTGTATTGAAAGAAAAAATAGAGGAATATTTATATTTAGGGGCTTGCCTTATATCAACCTCAAATCCGGTATTGAAAAAAATCTCTACAACAGACTCTGCGCCTGATGCCGTTGCGGTTGCTCGTAAAAAATTATATTCTGTTGAAGATTTGAAAAACGCCAAAAAAGTTGTTTTGCTTGAAAATATTAAAGATTTAGGAAATCTTGGGACTGTTTTGCGTTCATCTGTTGCCTTTGGTGCTGATGCTGTGGTGCTTTACGGGAAAGAGTGTGCTGATTTGTATAATCCTAAATGCGTACGTTCAACTGTTGGAAATTTATGGAAAATCCCCGTTGTTTATCTTGATGATTTTGTGGTTTTACGGGAATTGTTTGGAAATTTTGAAAAAGTTGCAACTCTTCCGAGGGCAAAAAAATTTTTGAAAGAGTGCAAGGTGAAAGCTCCTTTGCTTGTAATGTTTGGCTCTGAGGCCGATGGACTTTCTAATGAATTGATAGAATTTTCTACAAAGCACGTCAAAATTGAGATGTCAGACAGGGTTGAATCTCTGAATTTGTCTGTATCTTGTGCGGTTGTTTTGTATGAACTATTTGTCTAATTTTGTTTAAACCTATTAACGTTGGAAGGGCAGACTTTTATTTGATTTCATGTTGAAAAGCCCAAGCCGAATGGTTATGAATGCTTTCAAATGCTTCGCATTCTACTTCAAACTCGTTGATAACCTCATGATTGCGAAGTTTCACGACTACATCTCGCAAAACATCTTCTACAAATTTAGGGTTATCCCAAGCTTTTTCTGTTACAAATTTTTCGTCTTCACGCTTCAAAAGCGGGTAAACAGGACATGATGCACAAGACTCAATCAGACTGATTAAATCTTCCAACCAAACTTGTTCGCTCTCATCATAAGAAATTTTTACTTTGATTAATGCTCTCTGATTGTGGGCACCATTGTCGGAAATCTCTTTTGAACAAGGGCAAAGCGTTGTGACAGGTACTTCTACGCCCAAAATAAATTTGTAGTCACCGTTTTCAATTCGACCTTCAAAAGAACAGTGATAACTCATAGGAGCTTCAATTCCTTTTACAGGCGATTTTTTGTCTATAAAATATGTGAATTGAAACTCTAATTCACCACTTTCAGCTTCCAAGTTTGTGATAATCTTTTCAAGACACCCTTTAATGTCTACGCCTAATAAGTTTTTATGTTGCCATTCTGTCAAAACTTCAACAAACCTCGACATGTGTGTTCCTTTGTAATCTCTTGGGAGTGAAACACTGACACGAGCTTCTGCACAAACAACTTGATTAGAATTATTCTTTCTTTGGATAATTAACGGTAGTTCAAGGTGTTTAATCCCTACTTTTTGAATATCAACATTACGTGTATCTTTTAATTTTTGTATATCTTTCATTTTTACCTTAATATTTCTTAATAAATTCAGCCAAAAATAGCAATTTTTTTATTCTACTATACTTTATATAAATATAAAGCTCTCTCTTCTTATTTAAAC
>ERZ1034878.691-NODE-691-length-14474-cov-4.633400_pt1 | contig 14474 bp, 6 predicted proteins | sample MGYA00520593_ERZ1034878 | MGnify/ENA primary metagenome ERZ1034878 (study PRJEB33766, sample SAMN09781724) | gut metagenome | biome: gut microbiome | host: Homo sapiens | place: Madagascar | study: EMG produced TPA metagenomics assembly of the PRJNA485056 data set...
GCAGGATTTCACCGCCTTCGTGACCTTCCGACGGGAGTCGGGCGAACCGGTCGCGCTGCTCGGACGCAGCGGCGACGAACCCCGGCTGTTCGACCCCGCCCGGGAGCGGCCGCGCCGGATCTCCCGGCAGGAGGCCGCGGCGCTGGCGCCGGAGGGGTGGTGTTTCTATGCGCCGTTCCCGCCGGGCAGGATCACGCCGGGGCGGCTGCTGGCGATGGCGTTCCGGGGGGCGCGCGGCGACCTGTCGGCGCTGCTGTGGCTGATGCTGCTCGGAGCGCTGCTGAGCATGGCGGTGCCGATCATCAACGGCGTGATTTTCGGGACGGTGATCCCGACGGCGGACCGGGTGCTGCTGATGCAGCTCTTCGGGATTTCGCTGCTTTTCGCGGTCACGCAGGGAGTGTTCGAGTATGTGGAGTCTATCGCGATCCTGCGTATCCACGTCCGGGCGGAGTACACGCTTCAGGCGGCGGTCTGGGATCGGCTGCTGAACCTGCCGGCCCGCTTCTTCCGCGCATTCAGCACCGGCGACCTCGCCACGCGCAGCCTCGGGATCATGCAGATCGGCGAAATACTGTCGGTTTCCACGGTCAAGGCGGCGGTCGCGGGCTTCTTCTGCTTTCCGTCTCTGGTGCTGATGCTCTATTACGATCTGCTGCTCGGGGTGATTTCACTGCTGATCCTGCTGGCGGTGCTGGGCGTTTTCGCGGTGCTGGCGGTGATGATGGTGCGCCGCCACACCCGCATCCTGGCCGAGGAGGGGGAACTGAACGGGGAGCTGGTGCAGTTCTTCAACGGCATCTCCAAAATCCGCACTGCCGGGGCGGAAAACGCCGCCTTTGCGCGTTGGGCCGGGCGGTTCAGCCTGAAGAAGCGCATCTACCGCTCCTTCGCGAACTGCCGCAGCTTCGCGACCATCGTGAACGCGGTGATTCCGGTCGTGACCATCGGGACGGTGATCGCGATCGTGACCTGGCAGTATTTCCACGCGAAGGACGCCGCTTCGCTGATGAGTTCCGCCGATTTCGTCAGCTTCGTGTCGGCGCTGGGGATCGTCAGCGCGGCGGTCGGGCAGATGGTCATGTCGCTGATTTCGGCGGTCAGCGCGATTCCGGTCTACCGGCGGCTGCGCCCGATTCTGGAGGCGGAGCCGGAGAACGACGCGGCCAAGCCGCCGCCCGGAAAACTTTCCGGCGCGATCGACGTCAGGAACGTATCGTTCCGGTACGGGCCGGACCAGCGGCAGATTCTTTCCGGCCTTTCGATGCAGGTGAAGCCCGGGGAGTTCGTCGCGGTGGTCGGGGAGTCCGGTTCTGGCAAATCCACCTTGCTGCGGCTGCTGCTCGGCTTCGAGACGCCCGGCAGCGGCAGCATCGCCTATGACGGGCAGGATGTCAGCCACGTGAATCTGCAGGCGCTGCGCTCCCGGATCGGCGTGGTGCTGCAGGACAGCCGGCTGCTGCCGGACACCGTGCTGCGCAATATCATCGGCCACTCCGGCAAGCTGACCGTGGATGATGCGTGGGAGGCGGCCCGCCTGGCGGGCTGCGAACAGGACATCCGCGAGATGCCGATGGGGATGCACACGATGCTCTCCGCCGGCGGCGGCTCCGTCTCCGGCGGCCAGCGCCAGCGCATCCTGATCGCGCGGGCGCTGGCGAAGAAGCCGGCGGTACTGCTCTTCGACGAGGCGACCAGCGCCCTGGACAACGAGACCCAGGCCGCGGTCAGCGCCGGAATCGAACGGCTCAGGGTTTCGCGGCTGCTGATCGCCCACCGCCTCAGCACCGTGATGAATGCGGACCGGATCTACGTGCTGCACGAAGGGCGCATGGCCGAGTGCGGCACCTACCGGCAATTGATGGAAAAGGACGGCGTTTTCGCGCGGCTCGCCCGGCGGCAGCTTGCGGAAGCCGGGGAGGAATTCGAGGGATGAAGAAAAAATACGTATGGTTTTTCCTGCTGCTGCTGGCGGCGGCGGTCGCGGTCGGCTTCCGGAGCGAAGTCGCCGGTTTCCTGCGCCGCAATTTCACGGCGACCTTCAGCGAAGTCCTGCCGTCCGATCCGGCGAAGCTGCGGGCGCTTTATCTGAAAAAGCATCCGAAAGAGCTGAATATCGCGGTTTTCGGGCCGTGGAACTACTATGCGAAGCAGGGGTTCATCCTCGACAAGGCGATTCAACTGGCGGTCGACGAAGTGAACGCATCGGGCGGAATTCTCGGCCGGAAGGTCAATCCGGTCTGGGTGGACAATGAAAATTACAGCGCCGTCGCGCAGGAGCAGGCCGAAAAGCTGGCCGCCGATCCGTCGGTTTTCGCGGTGATCGGGCCGGTCACGTCGGGACGGGTGCTGCAGTTCAACTCCCTGTTCGGGGACGCCGGGATGCCGGAGGTGGCGCCGCTGGCGCAGAGCGAGCGGATCAACCGCGAGAACACCAACGCGCTGCTGTTCATGCCGATCGCCTCCGATCTGGACGAAAGCCGGGCGCTGGCGGCGTGGGCGCAGGGCGGCGGGCGGAACAACTTCCTGATCCTGAATGACGACAGCCGCTTCCCGATGAGCTACGGCAGTTGTGTGGAGCAGTCGTTCTATGAAAAGGACCTGCTGGTGTACGGCCGGGTGCTCTTCGACCAGAGCAGCAGGAAAAACTACATCCGCGATCAGGTGCTGCAGTATCTGGACTATTTTCCGGTGCAGAACATCATCTATCTGAGCAAGACCGGCGACGCCTCCGACTACGCGGACCTCGCCGGGCGGATTTTCGCGCGGCTGCCGGAGGGGACGCTCTACTTCAACGAATTCACGACATTCGACCGGCTGCTGAAAATCCGGCTCGACCGCAACCGGGTTTTCGTGCCCGCCGCGATTCCGCTGAATGCGGCGAACCGCGCCGAGTTGCGCAAATTCCTGAAGATCGAGGGGTATGAGCGCGATTTCCTGTCGCTGATCGCATACCGCGGCGTCCATATTTTCGCGGATGCGGTCCGGCAGGCCGGTTCGCTCGACCCGCGCCGAATCGCCGAAACCATGCGTACCGGGGTGATGAAAACGCCGCTGGGCGAGTTCCGTTTCTCTGCCGGCGGCTTCGAGGCCGGCCCGCCGCTGGAGATCCTTTCGCTGGAGGAGCTGGAGAACCGCTGGCGGGCGATCGCCGCGGATTGACGCGCCGGTTGCGCCGAAATTGCGGAATTTCCTGAAATCCCGGCTGAATTTTCTCCGAACGGTGCTATATTATACAGATTTTTCAGAATTTTTCAATCAATATCGATATGGAGTTTACAGCGATGAGCAGTCACGAACCTTTGCCGCGCGCCTACGAACCGGCGGCGGTGGAAGCCAAGTGGTTCCCGACATGGGAGAAGGCCGGGAATTTCCACGGCGAACCGGATCCGGATAAGAAACCCTATTCGATCGTGATCCCGCCGCCGAACGTCACCGGCATCCTGACTCTCGGACATGTGCTGAACAATACACTTCAGGATATTCTGTGCCGCTACCACCGCATGAAGGGCGAGGAGGTCTGCTGGTTCCCCGGCACCGACCACGCCGGCATCGCGACCGAAGCGCGGGTGGAAAAGTACCTGCGCAAAGAGGAGAACACCGGCCGCGACGAACTCGGCCGCGAGGAGTTCATCCGCCGCGTATGGCAGTGGAAGGGCGAATTCGGCGGCAAGATCATCCGCCAGCTCCGCACCCTCGGCTGTTCCTGCGACTGGGAGCGCGAGCGCTTCACAATGGATGAGGGATTGTCCGAGGCGGTGAAGAAGGTTTTCGTCGAGCTTTACAACAAGGGGTATATCTACCGCGGGCAGCGGATGATCAACTGGTGCCCGGTCGCGAAAAGCGCCCTCTCCGACGAGGAGGTGATCTACAAGGATGTGGCGGGCCATTTCTGGCACTTCCGTTACCCGCTGGCGGACGGCTCCGGCTATCTGGTGGTCGCGACCACCCGCCCCGAAACCATGTTCGGTGACACCGCCGTTGCGGTCAACCCCGCCGACGAACGCTACAAGCACCTGATCGGCAGGATGGTGAAGCTGCCGCTGACCGACCGGGAGATCCCGATCATCGGCGACGAGCACGCCGATCCGGCGAAGGGAACCGGCTGCGTGAAGATCACCCCGGCGCACGATCCGAACGACTTCGAGGTCGGAAAACGCCACAACCTCGAAGTGATCAACGTGATGAATCCGGATGCCTCGCTGAACGCCCGCTGCGGCGCGGCGTTCGAGGGGCTGGACCGCTTCGAGGCCCGCAAGCTCTGCGTGAAGATGATGGAAGAGCAGGGGCTGCTGGAGAAGGTCGAGGAGATCAGGCACGCGGTCGGTTACTCCGAGCGCGGCGACGTGCCGATCGAAACGCTGGTCAGCTACCAGTGGTTCTGCAATATGAAGGAGCTGGCGAAACCGGCGATCGAGGCGGTCAAGTCCGGCAGGATCAAGTTCTATCCCGAACGGTGGAGCAAGACTTATTTCCACTGGATGGAGAACATCCAGGACTGGTGCATCTCCCGCCAGATCTGGTGGGGCCACCGCATTCCGGCGTGGTACAACGACGAGAACGGCGAAGTCTACGTCGGACTCGAAGCGCCGACCGCGCCGGGCAAATGGCGGCAGGAGGAGGATGTGCTGGACACCTGGTTCAGCAGCTGGCTGTGGCCGTTCTCGATCATGGGGTGGCCGAAGGAGACGCCGGAACTGAAATACTTCTACCCGACCTGCGACCTCGTGACCGGGCCGGACATCATCTTCTTCTGGGTGGCGCGCATGATCATGGCGGGCTGCGAATTCATGAAGGAGATCCCGTTCCGCAACGTGTACTTCACGAGCATCATCCGCGACGAGCAGGGGCGCAAGCTCTCCAAGTCGCTCGGCAACTCGCCCGACCCGCTGGATGTGATCGCGACCTACGGCGCGGACGCGCTGCGCTTCACGATCGTGTACATCGCTCCGGTCGGCATGGATATCCGCTACAGCAATGAGAAGTGCGAAATCGGCAAGACCTTCGCGAACAAGCTCTGGAACGCCTGCCGCTTCCGGCAGATGCAGGGCGAAGTGTCGAAGGAGTTCCGCGAACTCCCGGCCGATGTCGCGGCGAACCTCTCCGGCGACGAACGCTGGATGCTCGCCCGCCTCGACGCAACGATCGAATCGATCAACGCCGCGCTGGCGGAGTTCCGTTTCCACTCGGCGGCGCACGAGCTGTACGAACTGGTCTGGACCAGTTTCTGCGACTGGTTCATCGAAGCCGAAAAGGTGCCGATGCGCGCGGGCGGTGCGGAAAAGGAGCGGGCGCTGACCGTGCTGGATTACGCGCTGTTCCGCATCCTGCGGCTGCTGCACCCGTTTATGCCGTTCATCACCGAGGAATTGGCGCACCAGATGGGCTTCGTCGCGGAGGGCGATTCGATCATGTACGAACCCTATCCCGAAAGCGACTCCTGCGCCGCGGCCGATCCCGCCGAACTTGAGCGCATCGACGGCAAGTTCGAACTGGTCAAGGGGGGCCGTTTCCTGAAGGCCTCCTACAACCTGCCCGACGGCAGGAAGGTGAAATTCCACATCAAGGCGGTGGACGCCGCCGCGCTGGAGTTCCTGAGCCGGGAGGAAGCCTCGCTGAAGAGCCTGCTGAACGCCGAAGCGATCGAATTTTCGCTGGATGAATTCGACTTCGCGAAGCACGGCGCGGCCCCGTCGCAGATCTGCAAACTCGGCACGGTCTATCTGCCGCTGGCCGACCTGATCGACGTCGCCGCCGAGCGGGTCAAGCTCGAAAAACAGAAGAAGGGCCTGGAGGGATGGATCGCCGGTTCGAAGGCGAAGCTCTCCAACGAGCGTTTCGTGTCGAAAGCTCCCGCGCAGGTGGTCGCCGACGCAAAGCTCAAGCTCGCCGAGATGGAGGAGAAGCTCGCGCGCACCCTCGACCTGCTGAACTCGCTGAAATAAGCGTATTGCCGAACCCTGAAGGGGGCCTGCCCGCAATGGCAGGCTCCCTTTTTTCGTGGCGGACGTATTCGCTTCGCCGTATTATTTTTCAATTTTTCGGCTTTGGCTCTTGACATCGCGTGCCGTCTGTAGTATAATTAATGTAGAACGATCTACAAGAGTATTGCAAGGACATTACGATGCCGGAACGACAGAAGCGGGTTACACTCAAGGATGTGGCGGACTACTGCGGACTTTCGCGGAGTCTGGTCGCATTCATCATCAGCAATTCCGGCTACCGCAACAGCACGCCGGAGAACCGCCGCAAGGTGGCCGAGGCGGTCAAGGCGCTGAACTACCGGTCGAACACCGCGGCGCGGGAACTGCGGGCGCGGAAGTCCTCGACCATCGGCGTGGCGATGCCGATGTCCGGCACCGGCATCTACGGCAACATGGCGCTGGAATTGCAGCGTGAAATCAAAAAGCGCGGCTTTACGAGCCTGTTCTCCTTCTGGGGCGGCGACGATTCGGAAGAACTGCACGCGCAGACGCTTCAGACCTTCTTTGAGCGCAATATCAGCGGCGTGATCAGCTGGGACGCCTCGCCCTGTTTCCGGGAGGAGAAAATTCCGGCGGTGGTGTACGGATACCGGAACGAATTCTACGATTATGTCGTTCTCGATGAAGAACAGATGATCATCCGGGCGCTGGAGCACCTGAAGCGGTTCGGCCACCGCCGGATCGGTATTCTGAGCGTGGGGGAGCGCAACCGGTTCTTCCGCGAACATGTGGGCCGGTGCGGGCTTGAATCGAAACCGGAGTGGATTTTCGAGTTGACGTTCTGGAGTCGCCGCCCGCTGGATGCGTTCGGCAAGTTTTACCGGGAGTGCGGCGGAGTCATTCCCGATGCGCTGATCTGTCACAGCGACACCGAAGCGATCGCGGCGCTCTCCAGTGCCGCGAAACTCGGAATCCGGGTGCCGGACGACCTGTCGGTGATCGCGCTGGACAGCTCGTTCATGACTGCGTTTCTGTGTCCCGCGCTGGACTCTTTCGATCTGGATTTTTCGGAGATCACCGAACAGCTGGTGAAGCTGTTGCTGGCCAGAATCGACGAGCCTGCCGCGCCGCTGCGTTCGGTCAGGATTTTACCGCAGCTTGTTCATCGCGAGTCGGTCATCGACTGCCCGCGCTGATCGCGATTGCGGAACAGGCCGCGTGAGCGGCCGGGGATTTCTGTGCGGAAACCGTATTCTGGCGGAGGGCGATTGCTTCCGCCGGGAGTTTTTATCTTGCCGAAAGTACTTCCATTGGCGATCGGAGTGGGAGGCGGTTCTAATACAAAGGAGATATGCAAAACATGAGCAAATATCGGAAGATGGCGGCGCTGAATCCGTTCGCCTTTCTGCGGCGTTCCGCGGCTCCCGTCGCGGCGCTGCTGGCGTGCACGGCGCTTCAGGCATCTGCGGAGGTCGTTTACCACGAGGATTTTGAGGGAGATCCGGCGAAGTGGCCCATCTCGGTCTTCTACCGTGGGCAGAAACCCGGGAAATGGATTCATGTTCCCTCGAAGGAAGCGGCCTTCGGCAGGCGGGCGCTCTATCTGGAAGCCTCCGATGAAGCGCAGTGGATGTTCCTGCTGGCCGATATTCCGGCGGAGCGGCTTCACGGCAGGAAGATACGTCTTACCGCATGGTGCAAAAGCGATTTCCCCGTAAAAGCCGAGATCGGCCTGGCGAAAGGCCACTCCTATTCCGCCGGCCCCGGCAAGGTGGGGATTAAAACCACCGAAGGAAACGGCTGGGAACGGATCGTGGTGGAAGGCGAACGCGCGCCGGGAGAGATGGTGAGCCTTGCCGCCGGAATCGGCTACGGAGCCACGGGTGCTAGCATGCTGATCGACGAAGTGACGCTCGAATGCGCCGATGAACTGCCGCCGCTGCCGGAACTGAAGGCGCCAGGCACGAATTTCGTGGAGATGCGCAGGATGTGGTCGCAGCGCAGGCGTTTCGACGCCCTGGCCGACAGCTACAGACGCGACGCCGCCCTCGGGCTGCCGGTCGACGGGGAGCTGCTGAAGCGGCTGGTCACTGCGCAGGAAAACTACCGGAAAGAGAGTCTTACCCCGGCGGATGCCGCGGTGATCGCCGCCTGCCGGCAATACGCTCTGGAAGCCCGCCTGATCAATCCGTCGGTCGAATTCGACGTCGATACGCCGGTCTCCGCGAAAACGGAGCCGGAAGTGGATGTCACGATGCCCGTGAACGGTTATGAGGCGAAAATCCTGCTCGTGCGCAACCATTCCGGGCGGACCCAGTACTTTCGTCCCCGCTGGGAGGCGAAGAACGCTCCGGCCCCGCAATTGCGGCGCATGATTCCGGTCGAGGGATGTTTCGATGCGATGCCGCCTTTGCCGTTCGACAGTGTGTTCGAAGTGGCGGACGGCGAGACGAAAGGAATCTGGATCGATCTGCGCAGCCGCGACCTGAAGCCGGGCATCTACCGCGGTACTCTGGTCTTTACACCGCTGGACCCGGCCGCCGTGACGGAACTTCGGGTTCCGGTCCGTCAGGCTGTGGCGGCAATCGAATCCCCGAAAGAGCTGCCGGTGGCGGTGTTCAACTGGGATTACGGTGTGACGAAGGATCAGGCGGATTACGAGTTCCTGCGCAAGGCCCGCGTCAATGTCTTCCATGTCAATGGCGGGAACGATGCGAAAGAGGCCGTCAACTGGGAAAAGAGCAACCTGAAACAGGTTCTGGATCAGGTCGATGCCAACGGCGACCGCGGCAAGGTGATCTTTTTCCTGGAAAACTGGTTTACCGGCGCCGCCGACAAGTGGAACGGCGATCTGGACAACTACTATCTGCAGCTCGCCGCCTATATGAAATCCCGCGGCTACGATTACGATCAGTGGATCGTCCACTGTTTCGACGAAACGCTGGGCGACAAATTTCTCAACGGCGCGAAGAACATCAAACGGCTGGACTCGCGGATCCGGATCTTTTCCGATCCTCCGCCGGCAAACGCGGATCAGCTGCGTCCGTTCCTTCCCTATCTGGACTACTTCTGCCTGGGATCGTGGTTCCGGCAGGCGGACGCGAAGAACGGCAATCAGGCCCTCGAACTCCTGCGGAGCACCGGGAAGCCGCTCTGGATTTACGAATGCGAGTCGCAGCCGCGGCATCCGCTGGACAACTACCGCCGCATGGCGCTGAATTCCCTGCAGTGCAAGTGGGACGGGTTCACGTTCTGGAGTCTGACCGGCCTAGAGTTCCGGCACGCTTCGATCACGCCGCCGGCAGGCGTCATCAATTACGGCATGACCTATCTGGACGAAAACGCAGTGCGCTATCCCTCCCGCCGCTGGGCGCTGTGGGAACTGGGAGTCGATGATTACGCATTGGTCACCGCGCTCCGGGAAAAGGGGATCGACGTCGACGGTGAGATCCGGGCGATGTACGGCACGAAAGGCGCCGTCGCCCTGGATGACGCGATGGAAGCATTCAAAAAAGAGAAATTGAAGGCTTTTGTGCCCGTGGAAAAATAAACGGAATCCAGGGACCGCATCCGTTTCTCCCCTCATACCGGGAACGGGTGCGTCCCCAATCAACATAAAGGAGTGATCTATGAAACTGCATGGTGGAAAGAGGAGACACGCGCAAAAAGAGTCCGAATTTACGCTTATCGAACTTTTAGTAGTGATTGCGATCATCGCGATTCTCGCTTCCATGCTGATGCCCGCCTTGAACAAAGCGCGGGCGGCGGCCCACAGCGTCAAATGCAAGGCGAACCTCAAGCAGATCGGCACCTATTACGCCCTTTACTCCGATGATTATGCAAATCAGCTTTTACCGAGGTGTGCGGATATCGGCGAGATTCCAAACGGATTGTGGCATGAGTTCTTATTGAAATATTATATCGGCGGTTACGATCAAGATAAGTTCAAAAGCATTTTGAATTGTCCCGCTGATGATCATATAATCTGGTGGCAAAAACAGGTATACATGGGGTATGGGTATAATGTCTTTTTAGGGTTCAGCTGCAATGAACCGACTGGAAAGGAATGGGGGATTTATACCAATTCCCAACTGAGCCGTGCCAATCCTTCCCGGGTCATCTGCATCGGGGATAACCGGAAAAGGTATTGGCTGGAAAATCCCAATGGACAGGACGGCATCACCAATTGGCAGAAAGTTTCCATTGTTCCGTGGGAAGCACTTGATATCGGCCGGTGGGCGGCTCATCCCGGCGGCATGAATGTGCTCTACGGCGATGGACATGTTGCGGATTTCAACCGGGAGGAATCGTACCGTACCAGCAGCGACTGGCGTGAAATCACCGGTAAAACGGGAAATTGCAACTGGTAAGCCGTATATCATTCGCGGAAGGGGCCGGCCCGGAAACGCGGCAAGTGTTTTGCCGCATTCCGGATCCTCCGCCCCACCGGATGGATTGTATATTCCTACGGGCATATTCAGGCAGGAACAGGGTGATTGGAAGCAAAGAAGAAAGGATCGCTGCCTGCGTAAACATGGATTGTGTAATATTTTCGATAGATGGTAAGGCTGTGGACCAATGACTCTTTTTGACTGGCTGATCGTGATAATTCCCGTGCTTTTTGTGATGGGAATGGGATTTTATTCCCGCAAATATGTGAAAAGCGTGGCCGATTTTCTGGTTGCGGGGCGGTTGTGCGGACGGTATGTGATCAGCATCGGCGACGTGGCCAACGCGCTGTCGATCATCGGGCTGGTCGCCTATGTGGAGGCGCAGTACAAAACCGGATTCGCATTGAGCTTCTGGAACGGTTTCGCGATGCCGCTGAGCATCGTGATCGCGCTGACCGGCTACTGCACCTACCGGTTCCGCGAGACCAAAGCGATGTCGCTGGGACAGTTTCTGGAAATGCGTTACAACCGCCCGCTGCGCATTTTCGCCGCGACGCTGCGGTCGCTTTCGGAGATGCTGGCCAATATGATCATGCCGGCGGTGGCGGCGCGTTTTTTCATCTACTTCTTCGACCTGCCGGAATCCATCGGACTTTTCGGCTGTCAGCTGCCGACTTTCATGCTCCTGGTGGTGCTGGTGCTGGCGATGGCGATTACCCTGATCTGCTGCGGGGGGACCCTGACGCTGGTGATTACCGATGCGATTCAGGGGATGTTCTGCTATCCGCTGCTGGCCGTGATGATCGTATTCGTGCTGTGCAAATTCTCATGGAGCACGGAAATCGTGCCGGTGATGATGGACCGGGTTCCCGGCGAAAGTTTTCTGGATCCCTTCGACGTCGGCGAATTGCGTGATTTCAACGTGTTCATGCTGATCGTCACTTTCACCACGATGATCGTGCATCACGCCAGCTGGATCGGCGCCGGGATCACCTCCGCCGCGAAATCTCCGCATGAACAGAAGATGGCGGGGCTGCTCGGCACCTGGCGCAATATGCTCGGATTGATCTTTTATCTGCTGATCGCGGTTGCGGTGATCGTCGTGCTCAACCACGGCAATTTCTCCGGGGAGGCGCGCGAGATCCGCACCCGGCTTTCGACCCGCATCGCGGATGGGCTCGTCGAGGATGGCGCGCTGCGCGCCAGGCTGGTCGCCAACCTCCGCGATATTCCGGAGCAGAAGCATGTGGTCGGGCGGGACGCCCCGCTTTCCGACCGGAGCAATCCCGATACCGTCTACCTCGACACCGCGCACCGGACCCTGCTGGAAAACGAGAACGGCAATGCCGTGTTCCAGCAATTCCGCACCTTGTATTACCAGCTGATGCTGCCGGTCGCCATGCGCGAACTGCTGCCGCCGGTGATCCTCGGACTTTTCGCGCTGCTGCTGGTGCTGGCGATGCTCTCCACCGACGATACGCGCATTTACAGCGCCTCGCTGACGATCACGCAGGATGTGGTCGTGCCGCTGTGCGGAAAGCCGCTGAAGCCGGAGCAGCACATCCGGGTGATCCGGCTGGTATCGGTCGGCGTCGGCGTCTTTTTCTTCTGCGGCTCGTATTTCATGTCGCAGCTGGACTACATCAATCTGTTCGTGACGCTGATGACTTCCATCTGGCTGGGCGGCTGTGCTCCCGTGATGATCTTCGGGTTGTACAGCCGGTTCGGCACCACGGCAGGGGCTTTCACTTCGCTGATCGCCGGAATGGTCATGGCGGTGGGCGGCGTGCTGATCCAGCGGAACTGGGCCGACACGGTCTACCCGTTTCTGGACGCTAACGGGCTGGCCGTCGCGGTGGGGAATGCGCTTGAGACGCTCTCCGGCCCTTTCAATCCCTGGATCGTCTGGAAAATGGATGCGGTCAAATGCCCGGTCAACTCCTATGAATTCTATTTCCTGACCATGATCGTGACCGTGGTGCTCTATTGCGCGGTTTCGTATCTGACCTGCAAGGAGCCGTTCAACCTCGACCGCATGCTCCACCGCGGGAAATATGCGATCGACGGGACGAAGAAGTACAAGCTCCACTGGTCGCTGCGCGAATTTTTCGCCAACGTGATCGGCATCACGCCGGAATACACTCGCGGCGACCGGGTCATCGCATGGAGCCTTTTCGGGTACAGCTTCGTCTATTCCTTCTGCCTGGCGTTCCTGGGGGTGCTGCTCTGGAATTTGTTCTCGCCGTGGCCGCTGGAATGGTGGGGACACTACTTCTTCGTGGTTCAGCTGGCGGTTCCGCTGGTACTGGCGGCGGTGACCTCCGTCTGGTTCGGCGTCGGGGGAGTCCGTGACCTTTTCCGGCTGTTCCGGGACCTCGAAAGCCGCACCTCCGTCAACGATCTCGACAACGGCGTCGTGGAAGGACATATCTCGCTCGCCGACAAGGTGGAACTTGAAGCCGTCGACCAGGGCGGACCGGAAAAATGAACCCGCGCCGGAGCGAAGGCCCGCGCGAACAAGAGAGAAAAGCAACTTATGGTGATTGAAAGTATTCTTGGAACCCTGAATCTGAATGGAGAGACCGGCAGCTGGAGAATTGCCGTTTCCGGCCGGACCGTCGAACCCGGCCTGGAACATATCCGTATCGCAATGGAAACCGCTGCGCCGGCTCCGCCGCCGCGCCTGCTGCTCGAATGGCGTGTGCCGCTGACGGAAATGCACTTTCGCTGGCATCCGGCGGGAGGCTTCAACCGCAAAATCCCCGCCGACTGGACTGCGGCGCTGCACTCCGACCTCGCCACCTCCGCGCCGGTGCTGCTGCTCGGGAGCCAATCCGGCGAAAACCGCCTGCTGTTTGCTGTTTCCGAGGCGATGCGCCCGGTGAAAATCAAAGCCGGAGTCCATGAGGAAACCTGCGAGGCGGCCTGTTCGGTCGAACTTTTCACCTGCCCGGAAGCGCCGATCGCGGCTTATGAACTCCTGCTCCGGCTCGATATCCGGCCGCTCTTTTATGCCGAGGCGATCCGGGAAGCCTTCGGATGGCTCGCCTCTTTCCCGGAATATGAGGCGGCCGCCGTCCCGCCGGCCGCGTATGAGCCGTTCTACTCCTCCTGGTACAGTTTCCACCAGAATCTTTTCGCGCCGGAGCTGGAACGCGAATGCGCGCTGGCCGCACGGTACGGCATGAAGGGCGTGATCATTGATGACGGCTGGCAGACCGACGACAACCGGCGCGGTTATGCGTTCTGCGGCGACTGGGAGATTTCCGAAAGGCGTTTCCCCGACATGCGCGCCCATGTGGAACGGGTTCACCGGCTCGGTATGAAATATCTGGTCTGGTTCTCCGTCCCGTTCATGGGGGACAGGAGCCGGAACCGGGAGCGGTTCGGAGGGAAGTTCCTCTACCGGCTTGAGGAGCTGGGGACGGCGGTGCTGGACCCCCGTTTCCCGGAGGTGCGGGAGTTTCTGATCTCCACCTATGAAAAGGCGCTTGTGCAGTGGGACATCGACGGCTTCAAACTCGACTTCATCGACAGCTTCCGCTTCGACGGGGAAGACCCCGCCGTCCGGGAGGATTATGCGGGCCGGGACCTCCGATCCCTGCCGGAAGCGGTGAACCTGCTGTTGTCGGAAACGCGTTCCCGGCTGGAACGGATCAAGCCGGGAATCCTGATCGAATTCCGGCAGAGCTACATCGGACCGGCGATCCGGAAATACGGCAATCTGTTCCGGGTCGGAGACTGCCCGGGGGATTTTCTGTCGAACCGGCTCGGCGTGATCGATCTGAGGCTGACATCCGGCGACACGGCGGTGCATTCCGACATGCTGGAATGGAACAGCCGCGACACGGTTGAAAACGCCGCGCTGCAGTTGCTGAACGTGATTTTCAGTGTGCCGCAGATTTCCGTGCGGCTCGCCGATCTCCCGGAGGAGCATCGGGAGATGCTGAAATTCTGGCTGGATTTCATGCGCGTCCATCAGGAGGTGCTGCTGCACGGAAAGCTGACGCCGTATCACCCCGAACTCAATTATCCGCTGGTCGTCGCGGAAACGGAGACGGAGATGGTGATCGCCGTTTATGGCGGGGACCTGGCGGTGCCGGTTCCCCCGAGGCCGGGAAAATGCTGCTGGATCATCAACGGCAGCGGTTCGGACCGG
>ERZ1034878.692-NODE-692-length-14451-cov-4.387469_pt1 | contig 14451 bp, 8 predicted proteins | sample MGYA00520593_ERZ1034878 | MGnify/ENA primary metagenome ERZ1034878 (study PRJEB33766, sample SAMN09781724) | gut metagenome | biome: gut microbiome | host: Homo sapiens | place: Madagascar | study: EMG produced TPA metagenomics assembly of the PRJNA485056 data set...
TGTCGAATCAAGAAAAAAACGTGGAATGATTCTGAAAACCCCAAAGGTATTTCAAACTTTAAAAAAAATGCTGAATCCAGCTTTCTTTGAGCCAAAAGAACAATTGGACTTCTGGTATTTGCGCTTGACCATAGAATTAGGATTAGCAGATCTTTTAGCGATAACAGTCACCGATCAAGATATTGAAAAAATGGAACAAATTGTCAGCAAAGAAGAAGCAGCTCCAGATAATTTTGAACTTCGCCTGGAATGTGACTATAAGTTTCATTCTCTGCTTTATCAAGCTTCCAGAAATAAGGCGATTGAATCATTTCAAACTATTTTGAATGTTTTTTTCTCGGACATAAGAGCCCGGCGACTGCGTGCAAGCGAAGATTTTAAAACTCGTTTTTCAGATTCGCAACAGACCACTCATCGAACCATTCTTGACGCGCTTCGAACCCGTGATGCGGAGATGATCAGCAAAACAATGCGAAAACATCTTTCGTTATATTTTGTAAAGTGGGATGAGGTCAAACCTGCAGATGGTTTGAATAATTTTTGAAGAATAATACAACAATGAAAGGCATCAAAATGGCAAAAAGACAATTCAATATTATACACTCATGTAATGCCAATTTCACCTTAATAGAGCTTCTTGTTGTTATTGGTATTATCGTAATTTTGGCAGCCATTCTACTCCCTGCATTAAACAAAGCAAGAACAAAAGCCCAAATGATCAACTGTAAGTCACAGATGAAGCAATATGGAATAGCTCATTCCTTTTACCAGAATGATAATGATGATATACTTCTGCCACTTGAAGTAAGAAATCAAAGCGGCAAGCGTATTACTAGATGGGGAGGACTTCTAATAGAAAGTGATACTGCAACATGGGCAACTTACTTGCCTGCCAAGCTTGCCACATGTCCGGCATTTCATGATCAAAGCGGAAGATATATGAGTTATGTCTATAACTCCAATCTTACCCCCATGATAGGCAATGTTGCCGAAGCAAATAAGATATCACGTGTAAAGGCTCCTGCAAAAATTATCGATTTTGCCTGTACAGCTGCTCCGTCTGATTCGGGAACATCATCCGTTCCGCTTCGATCTCCGCAGGGAGCCTACATCGCTGGATATTTTTATACTATTTTGCAGCAGGCGACAAGTTCAAATATCGGGAAAATGCCTCATTCACAAGCGCTCAATCTCAGTTTTTTAGATGGGCATGTGCAGGATATTCCCCTTCAGCCTGTTTGGATTTTTGCAGAAAACTATAAAACAGCAACAGTATATACTCCGCTCGATATCAGTCTTTATCGTCTTTGGAAATAACAAATTCATCTATGAATATATCGAAAAATATTGCTACACTCTAAGCGATCATGCCGGATAACATGTTATGTTGTAAGCCGCATGCTCATAACAGATTAACAGAAGGATATAGTTGATATGAAACTGCGTGTTTTCTTGCTTTCATTTATTCTTTTTGCAATTTGCAATTTGAATGCAGAAGAATTTCCTGAACTGAAACTGAATTATCCGGCATATTCCGCAACAATAACCGCACCAGGAAATCTGATCATCAATACACATTCAGGTGAGCAGATTTTTCGGGAGATGTACTCGGTCTTCCTGAAAGGGGGAAAACCGTTTTTTGAATATAACGAAAAATTTAACTGGTCCGTAAAAACGGATATGGAAAAACGGTATTTTATCTATACGTGTGAACAGCCTGGCAAGTTTCGTTTTGAAAAACATATTTCTCTTCAACCGCAAAATGTCAAAGTAGTGTATTATTTTACCAAATTTTCAGAGGATACGCTGAATGCGGCGGAGTACTCCGTTCTTTTGCCGGGCGAAAATTTTGGAGGAAAGGAATATCGGATAAATGATGGAAAAATTGAGGGGCGTTTTCCGCTGCCTGGTGTAAATTCAGCAACAGATGTTCTTGAAAGGAAAGTTTTCAATGCTTCATTTGAAAATTATCGCTTTATATTTATGAAAGAATCCGTGACTTTGCTTGACTCCAGAAGGTACCGTTGGAGCAAAAACAGCTTTCGCTTTCAAGGTGTCCGTGGGGGCGGCGCGCTAAAAAAGGATGCAACTGTGGAAATGGGATTTGAAGTGTCTATTCCCGTACCAGTAAATGCAAACACGGAGATGATGGAAGTCATGCAGGTTGTAAAATTCACGCCGCTTGACTTGCGTGATGTCGTTAATATGGGGTTTCAGGAAAATTCAGTCGCGAATGATGGGAAAGGCGGGTGGACTGATGAAGGAGCGGGTGGAAATGATTTTCGGAATTTTCCCGTTGGTCGGCAATTGTTTGCCGGAGTACCATTTACAATCATTGATCCGCTTGCCAATGCGGGACGGAGTTGCATTGTTTTGAGAGCCTTAGGAAAACCGCAATTTCCTGAAGCCGTTAAATTTGCCGTCAATCAACCGGCACGGTCGCTTTATTTTCTTCATACATCCGCATTCGGCTCGGAAAAACACCTCATCGGCGGATATAGAATTCATTACTCGGACGGAACTTCCACAAAAATCGAACTGGAAAACGGACAAAACGTTTTTGACTGGTGGAAGCCGAAAGATTTGCCTGACGCAGTAGTCGGCTGGCAGGGAGCTGCCCCCAAACGATCCCCTGTCGGAATTGCTGTTTTTGGATGGAATAATCCGCAGCCGCAGAAAACCATTTCCTATATTGAATTTTATTCAAACAACACGATGTCTGTTCCGATTCTTGCTGGTGTAACAATCTCAAACCAACAGGTTGCATTAGTCCGTCAGACACAAAAAGAGATACATACCAACCTCAAAGGCTGGAAAGCGTTCAGCGTTTTTGAAAAACCTCTTCCTGTGAAAAATTCTGCGATTGATGCCTCTGCTAACGTAAAAGTTCATGCTCCTGCTGGCAAATACGGTTTTGTCCGTGTCCGGAATGGGCGCTTTGAGTATGAAAATGGGAAACGCGCCCGTTTTTTCGGAGTTGCTCTTGTCGGAGAAGCTTGTTTCCCGGAAAAGCCACAGGCAGAAGATTTAGCAGAGCACCTGGCCGAACTCGGATGCAATATTGTTCGGATCCATCTATATGATGACAACGGCTATACAAGTGCAAATCGTCCTAGAAGCAACATTTTTGGAAGCGGCGCGGATTCCAGCGAACTTTCAGCCAAGCGTATGGAACAATTCGACTATTTTTTTGCAAAGTTGAAAGAGCAGGGAATCTACATCTACCTGGACTTGCAAAGTGCTCGTTTTTACACGGAAAAAGATGGTGTCATTGTCGGAAAGCGGGATAAATATGGAAATTCAGAAGAAAACCGGGGTATTTATTTTGACCCGGCAACGATCAAAGCCAGGAAAAAATTCGCTGAAGATTTGCTGCTTCATCAAAATCCATACACAAATCTTCGTTATATTGACGACCCGGCAATCGCGCTCATCGATATGGCCAACGAAAACAGCATCTTTCTGTATGATGTTTGGAGAAAGATTGATGGCACTTATCTGGAACAATATACTGCATTATGGAATCGCTGGTTGCTAAAAAAATATGGCAATGTCAATACATTGAGTGCACATTGGAAAACAGAGCTTGCATCAACTGAGAATCCTGCACTGGGAACCGTGAAAGCTGTTCTGCCGGTAGGTCAGCCTCTTGGCGGATGGGGCGGCAAGGATACTCCTCGGCTGACGGACGGTACTCAATTTGCAGAAGAGCTTCAAACAAATGCCAATAAAGAAATGTACCGTTTTTTAAGAAAACTGGGAATGAAATGTCCTATTACCGGTTCCCAACCGCTTTTTCTCAATCCTCCTGATATTCGGTCTGCTGCAGATTTGGATTTTGTCGACCTTCATCCATATTTTTTCGGAACGCGCCCGATGCTTCAGGGGGATTTCCCTGATTATGATACAATCTCTCAAATTGCTCTGGCGCGCGTAAAGGATAAACCGCTCACTGTAACTGAATGGAATTACCATAATAAAGATATTTTCCCATGGCGAAATGACGCCCCTGTATTTGTTGCCGCATATGCGGCGCTTCAGGATGTTGACTGTTTAATTGCGCATAGTTACTCTGGAACTACAAAAACGCGAACACGAATTGAATGGAACCAGGAATTTCACAACGACCCGGTCTTCATCGGTCAGTGGCCAGTTGCTTCCAATGTTTTTTTGAGGGGCGATGTCAGCGCTGCCGTAAAAACAGCTGTAGCCGCAGCCTATACCAATGAAAGCATCTACCAGCGTAAAATTCCGCAACCTTTGATCGGATTCAATGCCTTTCGCCATAAACTGGTTACTCTTTTCAATCAGTCACATCCGGTTGAAGCTGAGCCGGCAAATTACGACAAGGCAGTAGTCAGTGATACTGAAGAATTAATATGGCACAGGACTGCTGGGGTGTTTTTTGTGGATACGCAGAAGACCCAAGCCATTATTGGACGTCTTGATCGAGCTGCAAAATCGTCGAACAGCATTTTGCAGGTTTATACGGACTCTGTCTATCCGGCGAGCATCGTTCTCTCTTCTATGGACGGCAAGGATTTAAAAGAATCCTCAAAAATTTTGCTGACCGCTTGCGGGCGATGTGAAAATACTGGCATGCGCTGGGATTCAAGCCGTTGTAAAGCAATTGACCGTGGGCGTGGACCGATTATGATCGAACCTGTACATGCAAAAATTGTCCTGAAAGGTTTACCTGCTGCTGCCTACAAAATTTCTGCCTTAAAGAACGATGGAACCATAGAGAAAACAATACCGTTTAAAGTAGAAAAAGGCAATATTTACTTCTCACTTGATGCCGATACCATCTATTACGCAATCAACAAAGACATTTGAAAAAGGTTATAAGATGTTTGCCTTACAGAAGGAACTTTTCCGCCTCAACGGAGATTTTCATTACACTCGTCCTGCCTTTACCCGTTTAGAGCCGCTTGCCTGTATCGGGCAAGACGAAAGTGTCTTCAACTGTTCGGTTCTGCATAATGAATGCTGGACATTTCCCTGGAGAATGTATGTCAACCGGAAAAGTAGTGCTGGTTTTTCCGATTCTGCTCCAGTTGCATTTCTTCGTGAATCAAAAGACGGAAAAACATGGAACGAAGGCAGGGCTTTGCAATTTCATGGGATACCGGAAAACGCCAAAGCTTTTCATCTTTCGGTTTTGCCGCCATCTCTGCATGATCTTGTTTGGCGTCTTTTCGCCTGGGTATTTGTTCCTGAAAAAAACTGCATACGTTATATTCGTTTCGATAGCTCGGATGGCCTTGTTTGGAAAACAGAAAATTTCGGCAGGCCGACAATTTATCATCCCATGGATAAATTCGGCGGCGGGGAGGCCGGTTTTGAAGGTCTGATTCCATTCTCACTCAGAACCGGCAAACTTTCCGCTTCCGCAGAGGATATATTCAACCGCCGTTTAGGGCTCAGCAATGATGCATCCACTGTCAATCGTCTGCCGGGCGGCGGCTTTGAATTTATGGGAGTCTGGCTTGCCGATAATCCGCAGAATGGTTTTCATCAGACCTCTTGGGACAATGCCCCTTCTCTTTACCGGATTATACAAAGGCGAACCAGTCCGGATGGCATAGATTGGTCCGCTCCTGAAATTATTTTTGCTCCTGGTGAACGGGATCAACCCAAACTGCAGTTTTACAATATTGTCGCTTCTGATATCGGGAAAATCAGAATCGGGTTGCTTGACCGCTATGAATGCGATCGGCAGATCATAGAACCGGAATTGATTTATTCCTGCGGGAGAAGATGGGAAAGGCCATGCAGGACGGCTTGGTTGAGACTGAATGACGAAGATGGAGAAGCTGGCATAATTCATCCTTCTCATAATTTTGTAGAAGCAAATGATTGTGTCCGTTTATATTATACGGTTAGTATGTTTCGTCATAACAACGCCTCCCTGCTGGTGCCGCATCCTAAAATTAGGTTCATTCGTGGTGTGGAATTTCCGCGAGACCGTTACCTCGGATTGAACGGTTCTGGACGAATTGATTCTCCGTTGCTCATTTTTTCTACAGGAAAAATCACCATAAATGCGGATATTCGTGGAGAAATGCGCTGCGAACTGCTGGATATTAACGATTATCCGATTCCAGGCTGTACCATTGCAGATGCAGTCCCGCTAACTGGCAGCAGTTTATCACATAAGCTCCATTGGAGAAACGGAGCAGGTCCGGTCATGGTCGCAGCAAAACTCCGAATGGAAATCAGCGATGGAACATTTTTCCGCATCAATCTGCTGAATTGAATATTTTTCAAGATAAAAACTATGGATTTTTTGAAAGAAAAATTTGATACTTGTGTTTGTGGCGGCGGAGTCAGCGGCATTGCAGCCGCGATAGCTTCCGCAGAGTCAGGAAAAAGGACGTTACTGATTGAGCAATCAGGAGAATTAGGCGGTACGGCAACAGCTGGCGGAGTTTCTCACTGGCTGGGAGGCAGAACACCGGATTGCTCCAGTTTTATCAATGATGGTATCTTTCGACGGCTAACGGAACAGGCTGTTCGCGAAGGAATCGCTTTATTGCCTTCTCAGAATAAAGAAGGTTATTCACCATTCGGCTGGAACGGGAATCCATATTTGGATGCAGGAATTCCATTTGACCATTTCCGGATGCTTGAAATGCTGGATCGGGCTGTTTTAAGTTCCGGCGCCCAAATTCTGTTTTTGACAAGATGCATCAGTTGCGAAAAAAAGAACGGCCGGGTCAGAGCAGTTATCTGCCACAATAAATCGGGGACATTTCCCATTAGAGCGGAACTGTTTATTGATGCGACAGGAGATGCGGATATTGCCGACATGGCTGGAGTACCGTTTGAATGCGGAGATGAAAACGGAGAGTTTGCTCCCGCCTCTTTGGAGTTCCATGTCGATCATGTTGATGGTATTGCATTGAAAAGGTATATTGATGCACACCACTCGCCGCGCTTTCTGCAGGAGATCAAAGCTCTTGCCGAAAAGGGAATTTGGAAATTTCCGTTTGATCGTCTGATTACTGTTCAAATGATGGAACCGGATCATTTTCTTGTTAACACGCCTCGTTTGACCGGGATCAATGGTTTGGATGGATGTTCTGTTTCCAACCTGATGATTTCTGGAAGAAAAATGATTTTTGAGCTTTTCTCCATAATGCAACGTTATTTTCCTGGATTTGAGAACGCACGCATTCGGGATATTGCTTCTATGCCGGGAATTCGGGAAACTCGGCGAATCAAGGGAAAATATACCTTGACTGTCGCTGATGTCATAGAAGGTAAAATTTTCCCGGATACAATTGGATTTTGCTGTTATGGCTGGGATTTACCGGATCCGCGCCGTCCCAGCTTTCAACCGATGGATGAGCAGCACAGTCCCATTCATGGTAATCGCATTCCCATTCCATTCCGGATCATGGAACCAGTTAATGTCTGCAACCTGTTGGTTCCAGGGAGGGCGGTAAGTGTGGAACGTCCGGTACTTGGCCCTTTGCGTGTAATGGCATCATGTATGGCAATGGGAGAAGCATGCGGAAGATGGAATCACGTTTCGTTACAATAATATAATAAACAAAGTATTTCCCCAAAGGCAGAATATGACAGTTCGACATTATCGTCATGACGGCGAAACAACTATTCAATTAAAAAAATATGAGAAATTGTAAAACGACTTTGGCAATAACTAACATGGAAAGGCTATACACAAAATTTAAATTTTTGCGGTATTTTTGAAAAAAACATAAATCGGATGTGTCAAGATGATCTTGGCGCATCTAAAAACGAGTTCTTAACAGAAAAAAGACCAATTTTGAAATTGGCTTGAGGAAAGGGATTTTCGATGATTGGTAAGCATTTGTTAATGGCTGTTGCTTGCTGGGGCGTATCCACTGTCGCAATCGCCAGCAATCCACTTGATTTTCGTGAATATACACAGACTCTGACGCTTGACTTTGCCTCCGCTAAAGAGGCTGAAGCGGCTGTACTTGTGCCACGTGCACTTCCAGCTCCGTACCGGATGGTAATTTCTGCCCGTTGGGACGATACTAATCTCAACCACCTCAAAACCCATAAGCTGATGGTAAAGCACGGAATCAAAGGCACCTTTTTCATGAACACGCCGCCGAAATACCTCGAGGCAAAGGCCCCGGAATTCAGCCGACAGTTGATGGCGGGCGGCAACAGCATCGGTGTGCATACGATGACACATCCCATGCTGACCATGCAGAATTCCAACGAACATTTCCGGGAATACATGTTCAACCGTATACAATGGGAAATTATTTCCCAGTCGCCGATCAATGCGCAGGTTCTCCCATACTGTAACTGGTGGGCTCCAAACCCGATGATTCCGTTGAGTATCGGGCGTGGTATGCGTGCAGCTGGGATAATTTCCTCTCCTGATGTTTTTTTCCCTGACAGGGCGCGCGAACTTGGGTATCCAGAAGGCAGTCATGCAACCTCCAGACTGCTGAAACCTGGTGATGTGAATCTTGATTTGAAGCTATTGGAACAGCAGCTTGCTGCCGGTTTGAAAGATGTCAATGCACTTGCCAAACAACCTTCCATGTCGATGTCTATGCATTCGTCACATACGGAAGAAGGTTTGATCAATCTCGATAAAGCGTTTGAACGTCTCTCCAAAAATCCAGATTGGTGGTATTGCAATCAAAATGAATATGGTGCTTATCGTTATGAGACACTGAATACCCGGATCACCAAAAAAATGAATGGCTGTAAAGTGATTTTCAGCGTAACTCGGATGGAACCTTTTGAACTTGGAGCTTCCATACCGCTTTCATTCGAGCTTATCGGAGCAAAGCCGCTTTCCGTTGTCGGTGGCACACTGGAACCGGGTGGTGCAATTGTGTTGCCGCATGCGACAGATCATACGTTGCCGGTTGAATTTGCCAAAGCCGAAATGCCTTCCGCCAAGCTTACACTGACCCATTCCGCTGAAAAAATCTGGATTGCCCGGCTCGAAAATACAGGCAAAACGCCGTTGATGAATCTGGATTTCACTTTTCGCTTTCCTCCTGCATGGGAACATGCCGTCATCCGTGCAGACCGTGAATCTGTTGCGCCTGGTGCGGTGATTGAAGTGCAAGTGGAACAGCCCTCTTGCCATAATGAACTTTTTTATCGTTATGGATCTCCCTATTATGCGGTTCAGCTTGATTTTGTGCGTGACAGCAAGCGTTGCCGTCTCTATGCAGATTTACGCGAGCCTGCTCCAACCGGTTTGCCGCGCACCGCGAATCAAGCTGCAGCTATCTATGAATGGAACGACAAAATTGATTCTGCGGCACTCTCCAAGCCCGGCACGGCTCCGACATCGCTCGGCTTGCAGGCTGTAAATCTGCCGCTTCGTCACGATACAGCTTCCGGTGCGATCAACCCGCTGTTCAATCGCCAGCAGTGGAAAGACAAAAAATATATTGCCGTCATTGATTTTGAGCCGTTAAAATCAGGCAATATTGAATTGGAGTCGCAGGTGGACGAACGCTGGATGGATAGCAAGCTTTACTTCAATGGTCTGCCAGTTTTATTTCAGAATCACCGTGCGGTGCTGACCCCTGTCCCGGGAGTGAACCGGATGGTGTTGATTTCGCCAGCGAATCGCGCGCAATTTTTGCTTCTCAACGGCGAACTTGAAGAATCAGTCAGTTTTTTGCCGCCGGTGCGCTGACTGGAATCTGAATTGCAGTTGAGTGCGGATTTTGTCCATATTTTCCTCTGTGGTAGTGCGTAAACATATGTACCCTGCGGGGCGCATTCCTATAGGAGATACTCAGAAAAAATTCGGAACAGACTCCAGATTTGAGTATGAGTGTGATGTGCATAGTCTGGGCGGCAGTTTTCCTCCAGAACTTTATCAAAGCCGGAAGCGGGTTGTCGGTTCCGGCAACTGCGTGCGATTTTGCCGATCCATTCAACGGGAGATCGAACTCCAATTCCAATTGCCGCTTGAGATCCGGTCGATCCGGGAAGAGGCGGCTGTCGGAGCCGCAAAACTCGCTGTCCAGTCAGCCTCCCGTGATTGAGTACCGGAAACTAAAAACAAAAAACATTTGCAGAATGCAGAAGGAAACATATGAGAGCAAATCACCGTTTTATTTCATTGAACGGAACTTGGAAACTCCAAGGTCGAAAAGAGCTGCCGGGAAAAGACATCAGTGCGAACTGGGAGTACGCGGAATTTTCGACGTCTGCCACAGTTCCCGGCAATCTGGAACTGGAGCTGGAGAAAGCCGGCGTTGTTCCTGAACTGTTTGTTGGACGCAATGCGGAACAGCTGCGTCCCTACGAATTCTTTGAATGGCTCTATGAATACGAGTTCGAATACGATGACTCGCTGCGGAATCCCCGGCTGATTCTGGAAGGCGTGGACTGTCTTGGGACTGTGTTCCTCAATGGACAGAAACTGGGAGAAACTTCCAATGCTTTCATTCCGCATGAATTCCCTGTCCGGGATCAGCTGAAACGGGGCTCCAATCGCCTGACTGTTCATCTGGCTTCTGCAAATAATCGTCTGGCAGAATACCCGCTGCTTCCGGGAACTGCGTCAATGACACCATATAACATGGAATCTTTATGGATTCGGAAACCGGCTCACGCCTGGGGATGGGATATTGCGCCCCGGATGGCTTTAGGCGGTCTGTTCCGCGGCGTCCGTCTGGAAGAAACACCGGAACATCAGCTGGAAGAACTCTTTCTCGACACCGTCAAAGCAACTCCGGAGCTGGCAATTTTACGTCTGCACCTGAAGGCGGTAACTCCGGCATTGCCGGATGCGGGAAAACTGCTGGTGAAAGTTACGGCTGTCTGCGGTACTGATCATCGGGAAAAAACATTTTCGCTCTGGTCTTATCAGGGAGATTTTGCCTGGGAAATTCCTTCTCCGCAACTGTGGTGGCCGCGCAATTATGGACAGCCGAATCTTTATGCGGTTACGGTAGTCCTGCTGACACCTGCCGGGAAGACTCTGGCGGAAGAGCATCTGACGCTCGGAATCCGGCGCATTGAACTGAAACGGACGGAGTGTGCCACCGATTCGGCGGAACCGGATTTCCAGTTCGTCGTGAACGGACGTCCCGTCCGGATTTTCGGCACGAACCATGTCCCCGCGGACGCTCTCCATTCCCGCGATGCCGAACGTTACGATTTGATTCTGGACAGTGCAACGGAACTCAACTGCAATATGATTCGGGTCTGGGGCGGCGGAGTCTATGAAAACGAGGAGTTCTATGACCGCTGTGACCGGGAGGGAATTCTGGTTTGGCAGGATTTTATGATGGGGTGCGCTCTTTATCCGGATACTCCGGAATTTCATGCGGTGATGCGGCATGAGACGGAGACGATTATCCGGCAACTGCGCCAGCATCCGTCCATCGCGCTGTGGGCAGGCGACAACGAGTGCGATTTGGTCAATGACTGGTTCCAGTATCGTCTGAACCCGAACGGAAATCGGATTACCCGGGAACTGCTGCCTGCAGTATGCCGGATGCACGATCCGCTGCGTCCGTATCTGCCGAGTTCGCCGTTTATTTCGGAAGCGGCGAACCAGCTGGGACGCGCATCCGGAGAAGACAGCATGAATTTTGCTCCGGAACAGCACCTCTGGGGACCACGCGATTATTTCAAGAGCGATTTCTATGCGAAGAGCAAGACCAGTTTCACCAGTGAAACCGGGTATCATGGTTGCCCGTGCGTCTCTTCCATCGGGAAATTCATTCCTGAAGATTCTCTGTGGCCAATGACGGACAATTCCATGTGGAATTATCATGCCAGCGCTCCCTATTTGGCCGATGACGATATTTTTGCTTATCGTGTTCCACTCATGGCAAAGCAGATCCGGGAATATTTCGGACAGAATGCTCTGTCGCTGGTAGATTTTGCCTGTGCCAGTCAGATTGTTCAGGCGGAAGGTGTCAAATATCTGATCGAACTGAATAAACAACATCCGAAACGTTCCGGGATTCTCTGGTGGAATCTGATTGACTGCTGGCCGCAGTTTTCGGATTCCGTGATGGATTATTATGGCGGGCGCAAACTTGCATGGCACTACATCAAAGTTGTGCAGCAGGGACTGCTCGGCATGGTCTCTGAAGCGAACGCGTGGCGGCGCAAGGTAGTGTTCTCTAATGACACCGGGCGTGCTGCGGAAGGAACTTTCGAGCTGTTTGATATTTTAAACGGAGAAATCCTGCATTCGGGGAATTTCTCTGTCGCTGCCGGCAGTTTGAGTACCGCACTGGAATTTGACGTTTTTACCACGCAAAAACAGCTGCTGGGGTTGCGCTGGGAGTGCACAGATGGACGGAAAGGCATCAACCATTTCCTGACGGGGTATCCCACATTTGATTTTGTCTTCTATCGGGACAAAATTCTGCCTGCTTTGGCGATGCTGTACGGGACCTTCACCGCAGACAAAGTCGGAAAATAATAAAACGAACACGCCTGATTGACGGTTGCGGAAGAATACCCCGGTCCGTCTTTATTCTGATGCCGTCAGTCAGCGTGTAAGCATATCTGCGTGTGAGCTCTGAATAAGGAAACTCAGCCGAGCCTTCTGTTCTGCGAAGGCTCAGTTGCTTCACAGTGTATGCCCAGTGAGCCCGTGTATGCCCAGTGAGCCCCATGGTAAAGGGTGTATGCCCGTGTATGCCCAGTGAGCCCCATGGTAAAGTAAGCGCCCAATGAGCGAGTAAGCGCCCAATGAGCGACATCTATTTTTGAGATTGATGACGTGCTATGTTCTTCTGAGAGCGAAACAACAGGAGGACGGCATGGGACGCGAGGGACGCGATTATTGGGTGGCGCAACTGGCAGAATATTGGGAAAGCGGGTTGACGATCCAGGAGTACAGCGAATTAAAGGAGCTGCCTTACGAAAGTGCACGGCGCTGGATCCGGGTGTTGCAAAAATCCCGTCCGGATGACGCGTGCGGCTCGCTGGAACTGGTCGAGGTTTCGCCATCCATTCCGAGCGTTGGGAACGCGTCAGGAATCAAGTTGGCGGTCGGCGGCATTGAAATCGTGCTTGAAAAAGGCTTCGACGGCGCCACATTGTCCAACGTGTTGGATCTGATCGGGGCACGGCCATGCTCGGCTTCGGCGGTTCGGTAAGGATCTACTACTGTCCGACTCCGGTGAACCTGCGAAAATCGTTCGACGGGTTAGCCGGAGCCGTGGAAGAGTATATCAAACAAGATCCGGAATCCGGACACGTGTTCGCCTTTTTCAGCCGCAACAAAAAGCTGGTGAAGTTGTTGCAATGGGAAGACGGCGGCTTTGTGATCTGGATGAAACGGCTCGAATGCGGCGGCTTTCATATCCCGCAATCGGCCGACGGCCGGATCGAATTGACTGGCCGCGAACTGTCGGCGATTCTGTCCGGAATCAAACCGCAGCGCTACTATAAAAGGTACTCGAAAATAGCGAATTAAAGTTGCTTTTTGAGCTGAAGCATGCTACTTTAGTAGCATGGAAATCTCTGAAATCAAAACTTTTGACGATGCGCTTGCCGTCATTCGGCAACAGCTTGAAATCGTCAAAAAGCAAGGCGATGAGATTGCAAAGCTCCGCCAGGAAAATGCGTGGTTGAAACGTCAGATTTTCGGTTCCAGAGCCGAGCGTTATATTCCCACGGATGATACGCCGTCGCTTTTTCCCGAGGAGGAATCGCCCGCACAGCCGGAAGAAAGCCCACCGACTACCGTATCCGAACATGAGCGAAAAGTACGCCAAGCCAATGCGCTGTCGGAAATTCCCGCCGATCTGCCGCGTGAAGAACGCGTGATTGATGTCCCGGAGGATCAACGCCAGGGGATGAAGCTGATCGGCTATGCGGAGAGTGAACGGATCGCCTACCGGACCGGGCTGTATGTGATTCATTTCAAGCGGGCGAAATATGCGGCCCCGAACGATGCGCTGTGCGGCATCGTCACCGCGCCCGCTCCCGGCGATGTGTTCGATTCCGCCAGCGGTCGAAGCCGTTACGATGTTTCTTTCGTGGCCAAGGTGGTGGCCGACAAGGTCGAAAACGCGATTCCGCTCGAACGGCAGGCACGGATGTTCGGCAACGAAGGCCTGCCGGTGGCGCCGTCGACGCTCGAAGACCTTTACAAACGCACCGCCGATGCTTTGTCGCCGTTGTATGACCGGATGGCTTCCCTGATTATGCGGTGCGATATTCTCCATGTCGATGAAACTTTCATCAAGATGATGGTCAAAGGCTCGGGAAAATGCAAAAAAGCATATATGTGGTGCCGGTTGACCGGAATCGGACCGCCGATGATCGCTTTTCACTTTTCGCCGTCGCGGTCTCAAGACGTTGCGGAAAGTCTGCTTGGAGATTATTCCGGAACGATCATACGGGATTCTTACATCGGCTACGACAAGCTCGAATGCGATGTCGCATGCTGTTGGGCGCATGTCCGCAGATATCTGGTCGAAGCCTTTGACA